>Ga0193747_1000005_pt1 | contig 283419 bp, 269 predicted proteins | sample L1m2metaG_FD_143048 | JGI IMG/M metagenome (GOLD analysis project Ga0193747, IMG submission 143048) | Soil microbial communities from a riparian zone of the East river system, Colorado, United States - L1m2 | ecosystem: Environmental > Terrestrial > Soil > Riparian zone | place: USA: East... | reverse complement strand
ATGATTTCGCTGATTTTGGACGAATCCTGGCTCTGAGTTTTTCATGATCTCTCAGACCAAGTTAAAAAAGCTTGATAATGCTCGGGAATAATGCGGATCCGTCAATCTGATTTATGCACACTCTTCACTTACTTAATCGCGGCTGCTATTCAATACTTCACAGGTATCAACCTTCTTTCGCTATACATAATCATACCGTTACTTATTCTCTGCATTGTAGCTGGCTTTGTATTAGTTAAGCGGAAAGAAAAACAGGTCGGGTGAATGGGTTAATCATGGAAAATCTCATGCAGTTTTGCATTGAGGCGGTTCTTGATACGGTAATCGTTGCAATTGCTGGCTTGCCGTTACGCTACTTCATGCGTGATAGAGTCGGCGCGTGGACGCTGGCTTTCATAATCACTCTTTTTTTGACATCTCCACCTCCACGCTTACTCACGATACGTGACCCGCGTAGGCTCGCCGTCTTCTTCATCGCAAGCGTGATTTGCCTTCTCGTTGATGTATTCTTGATTAAACGAAAGAACAAATAAGGATGGTGAGTCAACTATATTATTACCCAAATTTGAGATTTCAGATTTGAAATTCCTCTTCGGTGTAATCTACGTGTACTCTTGTGTATGCGATGGTGAATAAATTCCTTCTATCATTCAAGAATGAATAGCTCCCTGACCGGTCTATATCTTCTTGCGCGGGTACGGGAACAGAGGCCCCGGCGGCTCAGGCACGCGCGCGGCCTCTTCCGAACTCTTCGCATGGCGTCGCGCGAGTTCCAGTTTAAGACTCTCCTCGCCGCGCTTCATGCACCAGTCGTGATTCGAGCGGAAGATGGGTTTCAGCAGGAACGAGAATGCGCGCACCACAGGCTTGTTGGCTTCGACTCGCCATTCGTAGGTGATGTTGACGAACTGGCCGTCCTGCTCGAATCGCCATGTGCCCTTGCCTTCCAAATCGCCCGTCGCATTCATTGTGAAGCCGTGAGGATAGTTCGATTCAACCGTGCGGAAATTTATGCGCAGCGTGTAAGGCAGCCATCCTTTGGCGTGAAGCGCAATCAATTTTCCAATGCCGCGCTCGCCCTCGCCCTTCTCCAGTTCTTCAACGTCCAGATAGGTAGAAGGCCACCAGCGCGGCAACTGCATCGCGTCCTCGATTATGTCCGCGACCTCTTTGATGTCGCCTTCCACGCGCCAGCGATCAATGAAGACGTACTCGTTCGACGCCATCAACTTTTTCTCCTTCAGGTCGCATAGCCTGTTTCAATTCTTCAATCGAAGAATCAGCGATGATGTGAAAGACTCGCTTATTCAGATCCAACGGTAGCTTTCTGGCGGCGAGCGAGTCCGTGATGACCACGTAGGCCGAGCGCAAGCCTTTCTCCCACCTGGGTTCGTTAGCATTACGCATGCTGATGGCGTTCGGATCTATCCCTACGGCTACGAGAATCGTTCGCGTCCACTTCATGAAATCTTCCCAGTGCGAAACAATAACGATGAGAGCATCCGGCGGCGGAAGCCGCTCGCCCTTCATTGAAGCGGGCACGGAACTCAGGCGCAATATCAGGCAGGGCGCTTCCGTAGGAAGAGAGGCGCGCACTTTCTCCGCAACGGTGTACAGCGCCACGGGCATAGCTCCGACCAGCAAGCTTTTGTTCGCGCAATCAAGGGTGTCCGCGCCTTTAACGCGCAGGTCTGTCTTCTGCTCGATCTCCGCTACCAGAATGGCGCGAAGCTGCGGGTTAGGCTCGATGACAAGAACGTGGTCGGGCGGCTGAAGACCGAGCCAGTATTTCATTCGCTCCTGAATCTCGCTCAAGGGGAAGCCACGGTCGCGCGCGATTCTCAAAAAGGATGCAATCAGGTGGTCAAGCTCTGCGCGCTCGTCCAACGTCGCGTCCATGATGCGCGAGCGCACGTAGACGCCGCTTCCCTTTCGGAAATCAACCCAGCCACGCTCGCTCAAACGACGATACGCCGCGCTCACAGTGTTCGGGTGAATATGAAAACGGCGCGCCACCTCGCGTATGCTTGGCAAGCGCTGCCCCGCCTTCAAATCCTCGCTCACGATGCCGATGGCGATCTGCGTCACCAACTGCTCGCGCACAGGCACTTCACTATTTTTCTGTATCCATAGGCGCATCAGGCTAGCCCATTAGATGATTATGATTGAAATTTATGAAATGGATAACTTTAGTTATCTAGTGCCACTTGTTCCAATACATACCCGCGATGCTCAGGATAAAAGCTAAGATAGCAAAGGCAAAGCTGCCAATCTGAAACCAGAAAAGCACCCAGGTGCGCCTGCCATACATATCATATTCATCGCGTAACGGCTTCAGTTGTTCGTCTGTTGCACCATCTTCTCTCTCATCTGCAACTCTTCTAGTAAGCCTGAAGTCTTTCAGCCTGTTAATGACGCACCATATTCCAAAGGCTATTGAGACAAAGAGAGCCGTGACCGAAAGCACGAAAAGAGTCATGCCAGTGCGTGAAGGATTTGTCGGCTTGAAATCGTTGCTAATTAGCAAAGAGACTGCGAATCCCAGCGCGGCGGTGGACAAAGTTAGGATTAGATTGATGGCGTAAGTAAGCTGCTCGATTGTTATCCCCTGCCATCTGATGAAACTTTCTTTCCTCTTTCTAGCGGGACGTTGCTCTTCCTTTTTCATTTTGTCACCTTCAAAAACCAGACAAATAAATTAGGATGAAGAGGCCGCTTCCCTGCTTGATGAAAGAAGCGACCTCTTAAGCTTGTTCAGGTTGTGATGCAAGCGCGCTCGATTAACGCCGCTTGCGATTTCCTGTTAGTGAAGAGATAGCGTTAGTCAGAGTCGCTGCGCCGCGACCTATGACCTCTGCGACCTTGATTGCTGTTCCTTTAGGTTGAGCGTCGCCTTAGCCTCCTCCGCGACGTGAGCCGCCGCGACGTGAGCCGCCTCCACCCTGACCGCCGCGTGTGCCGCCGCCCTTGCCTTTGCTACCGCCAGCGCCTCCGCTCTTCGTAGAGCCACGAGCGCCGCCTCTCGTTCCACTTGCGCCTCTGCCACCTGCTCCGCTTTTCTTCGCAGCGCCTTTACCCGCGCCGCCTGGCTTGCTTCCGCCTACGGCTTTGCCGCGTGCGCCGCCAACAGGGCGCGTAGCTCCGCCGCGACCTCCGGCTCCGCCTTTAGCGCCCCCCTTCTTAGCGCCGCCTTTCGTGCTGCCCTTCGCACCGGCTTTCGACGCTTTGCCCTTTCCGCCACCGCCCGCGCTGCCGCGACCGCCGCCAGCATTGCCGCCAGTCTTCGCTCCGCCTTTAGCTCCGGCGCGTGAGCTTCCGCCCGACGCAGCGCCGCGACCTGCTGCACTGCCACCACCTGATGAGCCTTTCTTCGCGCCGCCTCGCGCACCTCCACCAGAGCCTGGACGCGCCTGGCTGCCTGCATCGCTTGTGATGCGTCCGCCCGCGCTGGCTCCGCCGCTCGCTCCACCTCTGGAAGCGCTGCCTACGCCGGTTGGGCCGCCGCCTTCCGAAGAACTTCCGCTGCTACCTGCCTCGCCGGTTCCGCCGCCACCGCCGCTCGTGCCGCCCTCATCGGCCATGCTCGTGTTGATGCCTGTGGTGCGACCCATCGCTGTGCCGCCGTGACCAGTTTCAATATCGCCTCCGCCTGCGCCGCCTCCTGCCACATCGTTTCCGTCATCGCGATTATTCGCGCCGCTTCCCTGTTCTGACATCTTTCGTCTCCTTTTCAAATTTTCACTGAAAGTCCGGTAAAGCCTGGAGCCACCGAAGACCAGATTCAAGGGGGATTTTTTAAGAATGCTTATGCCGATTGATTTACACGGAGAATAGCATAGTTCACACCGAAGTGATTCGCACTTTTCTCCCATTAATGCAAAATTTTCATCAAGCACATATAGGAAGTCTGGAGTCTGGCGTCCAGAGTCTAGAGTCCGATAGATTGAAGTTTTTGACTTCAGACTTTAGACTCTAGGCTCCAGACTTTTGCTATGGAAGCTCTCTCTTCAGCACTTGCGGTTTTGTCTGCGATGATTACGCCCGCGGTTCTAATCTCCGCGTGCGGGACTATGATTCTTTCCACTTCCGTAAGGCTGGGGCGCGTGGTGGATAGGGTCAGAACGCTATCGGACAAGTTGGAGGAGTTGGCACAGGTCGGGGCGAAGATGGAGTTGTATGACGAGCGGCGCACGATTATCTTTGAACAACTGGACAAGCTGACGAGCCGCGCGCGCATACTACAACGCTGCATGGTCGTCTTCTATACGGCGCTCGGCATCTTCGTCGCTACGAGCGTGGCAATCGGGGGCGTCGCCGTAACCGGAGCGCGCTACTACTGGATTCCCGTCGTGACGGGTCTGCTGGGCGCATCCTTCCTCTTCTACGGCAGCATACTGCTGATATTTGAAGCGCGGCTTGCGCTCTCGACGATTCACATAGAGATGGATTTCATCTGGCGCTTCAGCAAGCATTTCGCGCCCGCCGAACTTGTGGAGAAATACAAGCCGCACACTGTGCACTTCAGAAAGAATTTGAAATGAGTAGCCAGAAGTCGGAAGCCGGAACTCGGAATGAAGCGTTGCGTGAAGAGCCTTCTTATATGAAGCTCTTTCGCACGGGGGAACTTGAGCGGCGCGTTCTCGCGCTCGAAAAATTATTAGGGCGCTGCACCGTCTGCCCGCGCGATTGTCTGAACAACAGGCTCGAAGATGAAATAGCCGCCTGCTATTCCGGTCGCCTGCCAGTAGTCTCTTCCTACACGGCGCATTTTGGCGAAGAGCCTGCGCTGGTGGGAACAGGAGGCGCGGGCAACATCTTTTTCGGCAACTGCAATCTTCGATGCGTCTATTGCCAGAACTATCAGATTTCGCAGACGCACCGTGAGCAGATTAAGAATCAGGTCACGCACGAAAAGTTGGCCGAGATGATGCTTGAGTTGCAAGAGCGCGGTTGTCATAACATCAATTTTGTCTCGCCCACACATTTTGCGCCCCAGATGGCTCGCGCCATCCTCATCGCAGCCCGAAAGGGTTTGCGCCTCCCCATCGTTTACAACACGAACGCATACGATTCGGTGGAAGTCCTGCGCCTGCTCGACCGTATAGTTGACGTTTACCTGCCCGACCTGAAATACGCAGAGAACGAGGCCGGGTACATCTACTCGAAAGTCAGAGCTTATAAAGATTGCGCTCGTGCTGCTATCTCCGAGATGTATCGCCAGATGGGCGATCAACTTGTTTTCGACCGAAACGGTCTACTGAAACGCGGTCTTGTCATACGCCTGCTCGTGCTGCCGAACGACGTGGCGGGCGTGCGGGAATCTCTGGAATGGATAAGAGACGATTTGAGCCAGCACGTAGCAGTCTCTATGATGGCTCAATATTACGCCACGAACCGCGCGGCTACAGACCAGCGTTATATCCTGCTCTCGCGCCGCATCACCGAAACGGAATGGCTGAAAGCGCTTTCCGCGCTTGATGAACTCGGCATGGAAGAGGGTTGGATGCAGGAGTATGACGGCGCTGCGCACTACTACAGGCCGGATTTCACAGACCGCGAGACGCCGTTCAAAGATGTAAGAGATTTTCAATAAAGGTTTCTAATTTCAAACTTGAAATCTATAATTCAAACTATAGCTCTCTGAAGTTCGTTCACGAGTAAAAGATAGGGAGAATAATTTTTTTGAGCGAAACGCGCAGCGCGGGCGTAGGCTCGCAAGCTCCTGATTTCACTTTGCCGGACGGGCAGGGCACAAAATGGCGTCTATCGGATCATCGCGGCAAGACGGTCGTGCTCCTGTTTTACCCCGGCGACGAGACGCCCATCTGCACCAAGCAACTCTGCTCCGTGCGCGACCGCTGGGAGGATTACAGCACGACGGGCGCTGTGGTCGTAGGCATTTCGACGAACAGCGTAGAATCGCACAGGAGTTTCGCAGATAACCACAGCCTGCCGCTCACGCTGCTCGCAGACATTGATAGAAAAGTCATAGAAGCTTACGACGTTGAATCGTGGCTGCCGAATCGCACGGCGCGCTCCGTCGTGGTGATTGACCCGCAGGGTATCGTAAGCTTCCGCGAAGTCCACCGCATAGGACTGATTCGCCCGAAAGACGACGAGATCATTGAAGCGATTAAGAGGGCGCAGAAGCAGTAGTCAGAAGTCAGGAGCCGGAGGTCAGAATGAAAAGTTGAGCAATAATAATGCTCATTTCCAGCGTTTAGTATTGAAACTTCATTGATTAGTCTGGCTTCTGATTCCTGACTTCTGACTTCTCGAAACATTTTTCATCAAGGAGAGTTGGTATGTCTGACAAAATTAAATGCGCGCGGTGCGGCGAGAAGCGACCGGCGCTGGGCTACGCGCCCATTCCTACTGAATTGGGACAGAGAATCGGCAATGAAATCTGCCAGCCGTGCTGGGCGCTGTGGCTACAGAAGCAGAACCAGCTTATAAATCACTTCGGCATCGATCTGGCAAACCCGGACTCGCACCAGTTTCTGTTCGACCAGATGAAGCTGTTCTTCTTCAACGAGGGCGTGCCGCTCGCGGAGATTGATACGTCGAAAGAGGGCAGTGTTAAATGGTGAAAGGTTCAGGCACATGGCGAAGACTAAAATAGCGTGCGTGCAGATGGATTGCGAGATAGGTCGCGTCGAAGAGAATCGTCGCGTAATCGTAGAGCATATTAAGCGCGTGGCCGAACAGGGCGCGCGAATTATCATCTTCCCGGAATGCGCCCTCACAGGCTACTGCTTTGAATCGCTGGAAGAGGCTGCGCCTTTCTCAGAAAATCTGGACGGAGCATCGGCTGAGGCAATCGCCTCAGCTTGCGCAGAGACGGGCGCGCATGCCGTAGTTGGTTTCATAGAGCATGACGGCCAGAAGTTTTACAACGCTGCGATGCTCGTAGGCCCGAGCGGCGTCGTGGGCGGATACCGTAAAGTTCATCTTCCCTTCATAGGCATTGACAGATTCCTCAGCCCAGGCGACCGCCCGTTCAAAATTTTCGATCTTCCATTGGGAAGAGTCGGCATTAATATCTGCTACGACGTAAGCTTTCCAGAATCCGCGCGCACGCTGAAGCTGCTCGGCGCGGAATTAATCATACTGCCTACGAACTGGCCGCCAGCCGCATGGCGCTCGCCCGAACTCGTAGTCAACGTTCGTGCGATGGAAAACCACCTGCACTTCGCGGCGGCGAACCGCGTCGGCACTGAGCGCGGATGGAATTTCATAGGGCGCAGCAAGGTTGTTGACTGTAGCGGCGACACGCTGGCGGAAGCCGGCGCGGGCTGTGAGATTCTTTTCGCTGAGATTGATCTCAACGAATCAAACAACAATCACATAGTCAACGTCGCGGGCGCATACGAAATTGATCGGCTGAAAGACCGCAGGCCGGAATTCTACGAGATTATCAACAAAGCGAAAAGTTAAAACCAAAGCCCGCAAAGATTTTTGAGAAGCGCTTTTGAGTATGGCTTATTGAGCGCGCTAACCGCTCTCCGGTTCCGGCGCGCCTCCTGTATCGCTTGCAACCCCCTTCTTCTCTTCTCTCATCTCGCGCGTCAGAAAATAGTTCAGGGCGGTTCGAATCACTGCGATTGCGCCGAGCTTGCCAATGCGATCCCAACTCGGAGCGATTGCTGTCGAGAGTATGTCCGCGCCGAGTTGAAATTCGAGCGCGAGCGCAAGGTATCGCGCAAGCGTCAGGCGTATGGCGTTGTAGCTTTCGACCTGCGGCGGTATGAGAGCGCGAGCGAACTGGTACGCAGCCACGATTACGCCCAGACCAATAATCAGCGCGCCCACAGTCTCGACCATCAGACGCAGCCATTGCACTGCATTGGAGACAGTGTTTTCCGCCGCGCCAGCCGTAGGAGACTGAACCAGCGCATTAGCGCCCTCCTGCATCAACCAGAGCGTGACCATGCGACTTCTCCTTTCACCTGTGGATTACCAAGGTTTAATCATAAAGGTTACGTTCTCTTCACTTTTATCTTCCGGCTTTCAACTTTTCCTTGAAATCGTGCGTTGTTCTTGCGTCTTTACGAAAAACTGATTTAATATGCTGGCGGCCTAAGCCCAAAACCATTCTTAAGTTTTACCACTGACTCCTCCTATAAGTGTGCGGCCACTCGTCTTACTAGCCGCATTGATCGCTGTGTCTTGGGCTGGCGCGTGTTTGCGCTTTTTTGGGGCCGTCGTGAAGAACAGGAAAATTTTCTACGGGAGAAATCACCATGAAGAAATTTGCAGCACTCGTCGCAAGCCTCGCACTCGCGGCGCTTGCAGCCGGTTGCAGCGGGGATAACGGCAACAACGGCAACATGAACATGTCGAACGCCAACGCACACAACACCAACGTCACCGTAAATGCCAACGCTAACGCTAACGCGAATACGTCAAACGCCAATCGCTATCACTCCGGCATGACTCGACAGGAGTACGAAGCGAACAAGTCCACTTACGAGCAGGAAGCGAAGCAGAAGGGCAGCAAGATAGGGCAGGGCGCTGACGACATGTGGCTGTGGGTTAAGACTCGCTCGGCGCTTCTTGCAGCGAGCGATCTGACCAGCACCGGCATTGATGTTGATGTTGAAGATGGCGTCATCACCTTGCGCGGCACTGTTCCTGCGCAGGATCAGGTGAAGAAGGCAGATGATGTTGCCAAAGGCATAGAGGGCAAGAAGCGCGTCGTAAACATGCTCAAGGTCGCGCCCGCTGGCGGCAGCAGCAATACGAACTCTAACGCCAGGGCGAACAACAGCAACAGGCATTAAACCGGTTAGAGGCTCTGCGAGCGTTTGAGAGAGCGCTCGCATGAGCAGCGATTCTGTGTTCCATGGAAGAGGAGCGTGAGATTCATGAATTTCATGCTCCTCTTCCATAGCCTCGTGGAAGCTCGTAGCGTCTGAAGTTTCCTGCTACTGGCTTCCCGTGAAATCTTTCATGCGCCCGGCTGCTGACAGGAATCGGCTCGAAAGTCTCAGGCTTCACTTCAAACTCGGCCAGATTCCTTCCGGCAGTTGCGCATACGATCCTTTTACACTCAGACAGTTTCTCTTGCGGCGCTCGGAACTTTACGCGCACGCGAAACGCTTCACGGTATGCGCCTCCAAAAAGCTGGCGCTTCATCTTTCAGGTTGAAAATTATGAGAAGCTTCCATCGGCGGCTACTGGTCGCGCTTCTATCTTTCGCAATGCTCGTGGCAATTCCCTGCCACATAACGCGGGCGCAGCGCAGCGCAATAGACACCTACGCCATCACCAACGCGCGCATCTTCACCCTGAGCGGCCCCGTCATCGAACGCGGGACAATAGTCATACGCAACGGGTTGATAAGCGCAGTCGGTGCTAACGTGACCGCGCCAGCGGACGCGCGTTTGATTGACGGCGCAGGGCTGAACATCTATCCCGGATTGATTGACGCCAACACCAACCTTGCCGTTCCGGCGCAGGTTGCGCCGCAGCAGGGCGGGCGACCGGGCGCGGGCGGTCAGGCATCGCAGCAGGCGGCGAACTTCACTTCGCCAAACTCTACACAGCCGCCCGGACTTCAGCCGGAGATTCTGGCTGCGGACATCATACGACCCGGCGGAGATCAGATAGAGGCCGCGCGAAACGCCGGAATCACAGCCGCGCTCACTTCTCCGCGCGACGGAATCTTCATGGGGCAATCGGCGCTGATTAATCTTGCGGGCGATACACCGCAGCAGATGATAGTGCGCTCGCCCGTAGCGCTTCACATAGGATTTACTCCACTCAGAACGGGCGGCTATCCGGGTTCGATAATGGGCGTCTTCTCCGCCATAAGACAGATGCTTCTGGACGCGCAGCGCTACCGCACGTCGCAGGAGATTTACGCTCGAAACCCAAGAGGCTTGCGCCGACCTGACATTGATAAATCGCTGGCGGCGCTGCTTCCTGCGCTTGCGCGCGAGATGCCAGTGGTGATGACCGCAGACAGCGAGCGAGAGATCATACGTGCGCTAGACCTTGCGCGCGAGTTCAATTTGAAAGCCATCATCGCTGGCGGACTTGAAAGCTGGAAGGTTGCAGATCGTTTGCGAGAGCAGGACGTGCCGGTTCTTCTCTCTCTGAATTTTCCAAAGCGCACGACCGCCGATTCACCCGAAGCAGACCCTGAGCCTACGCGCGTCTTGCGCCAGCGCGTCGAAGCTCCTCGTGGCGCTGGTCGCCTCGCGGCAGCGCGCGTGCGCTTCGCATTTCAGTCGGGGCAGATGGGCAACATGTCAGACTTCCTTGCCAACGCTGCGAAAGCAGTTCAGAACGGACTGGCGCATGACGAAGCATTGCGAGCGATGACCGTTTATCCAGCAGAGATTATAGGCGTCGCAGATCGCATGGGTACGATTGAAGTCGGGAAGATAGCGAACCTGACCGTCTCGCGCGGAGACATTCTGGAACGCTCCTCGCGCATCACGAATGTTTTCATTGACGGTCGCCCTGTTGATTTAAGACCCGCTGCGACCGCAGCCGCGCAGGGCGGTGCGAATGCGTCGGGCAACTGGAGCATTAACATTAGAACTGAAGAAGGGCGAGACGTTTCCATCACGCTGAATCTTCAGCAGCAGGGCGAGCGGTTGAGCGGTTCGATTCAGGGCGGGGCGGGAAGCGCGCCCATCGCAAACGCATCCATCGGAGCAAGCGGCGACATACGATTCACAACGTCGCTAACTATTGACGGTCAGACGGTGGAAGGAAATTTCACAGGCACTATCACAGGCAACCAGATGCGCGGGACTGTGCAGATAGTCGGGCGTGGGCCAGCCACATTCACAGGAACGCGAGCAGGTGGCGGCACGCCTACGGCTCAGCAGCCCAATCAGCCACCCGCCACCGGCACAGCAGTAGAGACGCCCAACATCGCTGGCACATGGTCAATCTCCTTCGCCTTCCCTGACCGCGCAGTGCCCGCAACGCTCACGCTTCAACAGCAGGGCACGAGCGTGACGGGAAGCGCGCAAAGCGATTTCGGCACTTCAGAATTAAACGGCTCGGTTGGCGCTGACGGCTTTCGACTTACAACCCATGCGGTCGTTAACGGACAAACAGTCGAGATTATATTGATCGGTACGGTCACGGGCAGCGAGATGCGCGGCACGCTCTCAAGCGCGCAACTCGGCTCAGCCCCATTCACAGGAACGAAAAATCCGTGATAAGTGATGAATGATAAGTGATGAGAAAGAGCAGAATACAGAATTCAGTAGACAGGAGCCAGAAGGTAATAGTTTTATCTTCTGGATTCTGTCTCCTGCCTCCTGCTTCTCTTATCACTTATCACCGCTCTTCTTATCACTCGGAGAAAAATGATGAGAAAGCTAACAGCATTCATTCTCGCGTTTTCGACTCTGGCAATCCCGCTCGGCGCGGGACGTGCTCAGCAGCGTGGGCAGCGTGGCGGGCAACCGCAGCAGCAACCGCGCGCACAGACTACGCGCGGCGGCGATACTCTGATACGCAACGCGACTGTGTTGACGGCCTCGCACGGCACGCTTCAGAACACGGACATCCTGATTCACAACGGGAAGATTGCAGCCGTTGGTCAGAACCTGAGCGCACCTGCAACGGCGCGCGTCATTGATGCTACGGGGAAATATGTCTCGCCCGGCATTGTTGACTGCCACTCCCACACGATGATTGATGCCGTCAACGAATTGACGCTCTCCGTCACTTCTATGGTCAACATGCGCGACGTGCTTGACCCGACGGACATCAATATCTACCGCGAACTGGCTGGCGGCGTGACCACAATCAACGTGCTTCACGGATCGGGTAATGCCATAGGCGGACAGACGCTCGTTGTGAGACTCAAGTACGGTCGCCCGGTCGAAGAGTTCCCGTTTCCGGGCGCACTGCCCGGCATCAAGTTTGCGCTCGGCGAGAACCCTAAGCGCACCAACTTTCCGCAGATACAGGGACAGCCGCGACGTTACCCTGCAACGCGCATGGGCGTTGAAGAGACAATACGCGATGCGTTCACAAGGGCAAGGGATTACAAACGCACGTGGGACGAATACCGCGCAGCGCAACAGCGCGGCGAGCGCAACCTGATTCCGCCGCGCCGCGATTTGCAGCTTGAGCCGCTCGTGGAAGTTCTGGAAGGCAGGCGCTATGTTCACTCGCACTGCTATCGCTCAGACGAAATCCTGATGCTCATTAATGTTGCTAACGAATTCGGCTTCAAGGTCAGAACTTTTCAGCACGCGCTGGAAGGCTACAAAGTTGCGCGCGAGATTGCGGAGCATGGCGCGGGCGCTTCTACCTTCTCAGACTGGTGGGGCTACAAAATCGAAGCTTACGATGCCACGCCTTACAACGCCGCCATCATGTGGCGCGCAGGCATAGTCGTTTCGCTCAACTCCGATTCGGATGAGCTGGCGCGGCGTCTCAACATAGAAGCGGCCAAAGTAATGAAGTACGGCGACGTGCCTGAGGACGAAGCGTTGAGGATGGTAACGCTGAATCCTGCGAAGCAGTTGGGCATTGATAACCGCGTAGGCTCGATTGACGTTGGCAAAGACGCAGACCTGGTTATCTGGAGCGCGCACCCGTTGAGCACCTACGCTCACGCCGAGATGACCTTCATTGAAGGCGAAGTTTTCTTCGACCGCCAGCAGGACATCGCGCGCCGTCCTCAGATGGAACAGGAACGCAGGACGCTGGAAACGGCAGAGCCTAACAGACCCGGCGGCACACCGCCCAGCGCGCCCGGCCCAGCGCGCAGACCAGCGCAGGACGATGACGGGTGGAGAGGAGATCAGCACCAATGAGCACAAGAATGTCTTATGACGCGCAGACGCGGCGATTAAGAGTTTTTCGCTTCTTCAGAAATGGTCTCTACTTCTTCTCCTGTCTACTGGCCGCGCTCGGCTGCGCTTCCATGATCGCCTTCGTCGCCGTGAAAGCTCAGCAGCCCGCGAACCCTACCGTTCAGATGGGCGTGATGGGGCCGCAAGGGACGTTCGTCATCCGCAACGCTCGTATAGTGACTGTGAGCGGCGCGGATATTGAGAACGGCTCTCTGGTAATTCGCAACGGAAAGATAGAAGCTGTGGGCGCGAACGTAACAGTGCCCGCCGGAGCCGAGGAGATTAACGGGCAGGGCTTAAGCGTCTATCCGGGCATGATTGATCTGGGGACTGCAATCGGCTTGCTCGAAATCGAATCGGGCGGGCCGGGCACAGTTGACACTACGGAAGTCGGAGACCTCAACCCGAACGCGCAGGCCATCGTTGCCCTTAACCCTCACAGCGCTCACGTCGCAGTGGCGCGCGTCAACGGCGTGACGACCGTTATGACTCAACCGCTCGGCGGGTTGATTGCGGGACAGGGCGCAATCATCAACCTGAACGGCACAAGCCCGCGCGAGATGGCCGTGGTCTCGAACGCCGCGCTCATCATCAACTTCCCGCGCGTGGCAACTCAAAGCTTCGACTTCTTCAACGTCAACCAGATTCCCATCACAGAGGCCATCACGACGCGCGACCGTCAGGTAGAGCAACTGCGCAAGATGCTGCGCGACGCAGAAGCTTACTCGAAAGCCCAGGACGCTTACGCGCACGATAACACTTTGCCGCGCCCGGACATGAATATAGTGCTCGCCTCGCTCGCGCCTTATGTGCGCGGCGAGCGCCCTGTGATATTCCGCGCAGACCGTGAGCAGGAGATTCGCGGCTCGATTCGCTTCGCGGAAGAGATGCACCTGCGCCCCATTATCATGGGTGGCTCAGAGGCATGGAAGATCACAGACTTTCTGAAAACGCATAACGTGCCTGTCATCTTGACGAGCATACTTGACCTTCCTCTTCGTGAAGACGATCCGTACGATACCAACTATTCGAGCGCAGGGAGATTGCAGCAGGCGGGCGTACGCTTCTGCATCTCTACGGGCGATCCGGGTCAGCATGTTCGCAACCTTCCGCTCTTCGCAGGCATGGCCGTATCCTTTGGGCTGCCGCGCGAAGAAGCGCTCAAAGCCGTCACGCTCTATCCCGCGCAGATAGCCGGACTCGCGGGTCAGATGGGTTCGATTGACGTTGGCAAGATGGCTAATCTGGTCATCACGGACGGAGACCTTCTGGACGCGCGCACGCACGTACGCGACCTCTTCATAGACGGACGCCGCATCCCTCTGGTCAGCCGCCACACAGAGCTTTACGACGCTTTCAAGAACCGCCATTAATAGAGAGAAGCAAGTAAGTAGATAAAGAAGAGAGAGCCGCACGCGCGTGCGGCTCTCTCTTCTTTATTTATGGCCCTTGCACGATAAGCTTCGACGCGGGGAGCATGGCGGGCAATCCTCTGTGCTGCCAGCAGCGACCTGTTCCGCGCACTCTTCGCTGGCATGGCGTTCCCTTTTTCGTTCGCGCTCCGCAGATAGAGATTATCTCGTTCGGGTCTGTAGGTCGCTCGCCGCGTGTGCCGTTTGGCCCGAAGCCCGGTTCGGGCTGTGGTGCGAGCGCGAGCGATGCGGGCGCGGTCTCCGTCTGCTGCTCTTCCGCCCTTGTTGCCATTGGCAGAGGTGGCATCTGCGTTCGTTCGACGATTAAAGGCGGAGGAAGAGAGCGCACGGCTCTCCCGGCTGCAAGGCCGAGTAGGAAAAGGCAGAGGCCCGCGAGCAAAGGAGAAACAAGTTGCGCTTTGCGAAAGCGGCGCGAGCAGGTCGGGCAGAATCGTCGGCTGTGCCATATGCGCCAGCGCGTGCGTGAAACAGGCTCGCCGCACTCTGCGCAGGAGGTTGCTACATGGTGCAGGATGAGGAAGCTAGAGGAAATAGGATGCAATTCAAAAGGGTCGCGCCAAAGGAAACACCACGTAGAGGCAGTATGATGAGTTGAGCGGAAGATAAATTTGTCACATCATTGGCACTATCTATTGGGGGAGAGGGAGAAGAAAGAAAATGGACTTTAAGTTTGAGACGATAGACCGATGGCCTTACGGTGGTACTAGCGCAAGGCGCGCACCGTTTCGCGCTTCATACCCAAAGACGGTTGATTTACTGAAATCCGAGTTGGATAGAATCAACGCTAGAAATCCAGCTTTGCAGACAGGGCATCGCGGAGAAGATATTCGCTTTGACGGACTCCCGCGCGTGAACGCCCGCACACCTAGATTTGCAGGTGTGTGCCTCACCTTTGAGAAGTGGCGTCCCACAGGCCAAAAGAATGCTCAGAATCAACCATTGGGAGTTTATGACCTGCTGGAGTTTCCCTGTTCGACGTTCGATCATTGGGAAGACAATCTACGCGCAATCGCTCTTACTCTGAAATCCATTCGTGAGACTAAGAAGTATGGAGTTGGGATTGAAACGCGCGACCAGCATTACGCAGGATTCAAGCATAAGAAGGTTGAAGCTCAGACCGGGAATCAAACCGGCAAGTTGACGCCCGAAGCGGCTGCCAATGTGATTGCGGCCTGCGCAGAGGGCGGTTGGACGGCGGATACTTTATTGAACAGTTCGGCTGAGACAGAGACGGCATTCAAGGCTGCTGCTCGAAAGACTCATCCTGATTTGGGCGGAAGCGTGGCATCTATGTCGAGCGTGAACGCTGCCATTAAAGTCTTACGCCAACATCATGCTGGTGCGCACTGACTTCTATGCAAGAACTTATCTACACTCACCCCAATGGAGAGAAATACCGTTGTATCCTCATCCGTGAATCAACAAATATGTTTTATCAAAACTTCGGAGAAGACCGCCGCATTCATGCGGGGGATGAATCCGCAGCATCAGCGCCAGCGCTTTCAAGCTGGCGTCTAAAGTAGCCCTTTTCTAGTTATTGTTTTGTGGCTGAATTGAGCGTTATGCAAACAAACTGCTCAAATCTCTAGTAGAGGTAGCCGAACACGTCAATAACTACTGTTGCGGTTATAGAGGTGTCGTTGAAAAAGCAGCCAAAGACATTGCCAGCACTACCTATCTTAACTGGCGAAAGCGTAATCTCAGCATCGTTGTGGAGAGTGAGAGCAAGTGTGTTGTCTGTTAAGGTTGATAACGCAGTAGAGTTAAGAGGTGCGTTGAAATCCCCTGCGTCAACGTCAAAGCCGAAACTGAGTGCATCGCTCATTGCGCCAAGACTTGCGCTCACACTTCTCACTACAATCTTAGTAACAATACAATGCTTTCCTACAGGTACAGTGTAAAGAGCCTGCTTAGTTCCCACGTTTGTATTAACTGTGGTAGTGGATAGAAGATGCTCGCCTGTTACTGCAATTGTATGCGTTGCGCCTGCGTCTGTTATTGATATTCCGTTCCCTGCCGCGATAACTTGTGCCGCCGTCGAGTCGCCATTGATGGAAGCCAGCCCACTACCCGCGTTGCCAAGCGTAGACTGCATCTGCATATTCGTGCCGTCGTACACTAAATCAACAACCTGACCGACGCGAATATCATTATCCGCTAAATCTGTAGTGATGCCTCCTGCCGCTTTCTTGATGGCTTTAGCGCCAAGAGAATTAAGATTGATTGTTGCTGCACCTGTATTGGCTGTATTAGCTTTGAAGCGATACCTTGCGCCTGTCACGTATGAGGCGGGGGCAGGAGAGAGCGAGCAGGCGTAAGCGTCACTAGCACCCGCATCTGCACAATAGGCGACTGAGCCATCTAAGACTGAGACGGTATTGTTTGTAACAGGGAGATTGCCCGTCACGTCTGTTGATAGGCTAACCGCCCCGAAAGTTGGTGCTCCACTCGCATTGCCATGTAATACCGTTGTAGTAGTTCCAAGAGAGCCTAGAACAGTAGATGCTTGAGAACCAGCCCCGACCATAAGGCGGTTGGCTGTCGACGAGGATGCAGATGTAACACACGTTGCGCACGGAACAGTGGAATACCCTGCCCCAAGCAGCACGCTATAAGTTCCTGCGCTGCCATTGGTAGAAAGCACCCTGCCTACGACCTGCCCGCTCGTTGGATAAGAACTACCTGCATCGTGACACTTCCCTGCCGTGCTTGAACTGATGCCTACGTAGTCATTAGCTGTAGTAGCGCCATCGAACGCACACGGGGCTATTCCTTCAGTCTGAATAGTCGCTATACCGGATGTGCCAGCGCCAGCAACGATTATGCCTATCACCCCATCCGTATCTGTTGTGGCGGCTATTAAAGCTTTACTTGGAGCGCCGGACAGTTTCGCAAGGCGATTTACAGTTGTGCCTGTAGAGCTTGAATTGGTCACGCCTACAACGACCTTACGAGCAGTAATAGATGAATCCTGCGCCATGCCAAAGGTGAAGAAGGTAAGAATAAACAGAATGCTTAAAAAACTTCGCATGAGTACCTCGCTAGTTGATTTGACGCCACTTAGAGCCATCAAAATAAAACGTGTAAGTAGCCCCGTTTGTGCAGGTGATGTTGCTGCCTGAACGGGTCACGATGTTGGAGTTGTTCTGAATCGTGGAGTTAGCATCTCCCACAATGATAATGAGGATTTGCCCGTTACGCCCTTCACGAAAATTCGTGTAGGTAGTTGCGCCCGTGTTCGCTGTCCGAACAGCAGAGTAGTTCGTAACTGCCGGTATCGGGTCTGCGTCACCCATCGTAAAAGCGACGGGGATTCGTACAGGCCCGCCATGAACGCACCCAGACCACGAAAGGGAGGCTATCTCTCCATTCAACCCTCGGTCATGGCAGGAGAGATAGCCCAATCCAATGTTCTCGAACCCTAGACTTGTTATGTTCGGGTAGATATTATTGAAGGAAGAGAGGGAGACGTTATTCGCGCCTGTGGGCGGCTTGATGAAAACCTGCGCCAAGTCGAAGTTTGCCCCATTGCCAAATCTATTATTACGAAAATCCAGCGCTAGGGAACCAGTCGAGAAGTCAAAAACAGGAGTCGCCGCAACCCACGCATCGTTGACTATTGTAGAGTTTTGAAGGACGAGTTGATTTAAGCCAGTCTCAGTTCTGATGAACTGCCTCACGCCTTCCGTGTGAACATTGTCAAGAGTGAGGTCGCCTGAAGCGGCTGAGATTCCGACGTTGGCCGCGCTCAAGAAGGAGTCCACTATCTTGATGTCCTGCCCATACGTGCGTATAAGCGTGCCCCCGAAAGCGAACCAAACGCGATCAAGAACAATCACGTCCGCCTGCGAGTTGTTGCCCATGTAAAGACATGAGCCGCGCGAGGCCGCCATACTCGAACTGTTACTGGCTTCGCAGTAAACATTCGAGATTTTCATGTTTTCGTTATTGCTTGTCGCGGTCGGACTGAGGTAGATGGCTTTGAAACTTGAGCGCACGCCAGAAAGCCGTATAGAGCAATCGTTGATGATTACGTCTGCCTGTCTTGTCGGGCTGTCAATCTTTATAGCCGTATCTGCGCCATTTGAACCTGCGAAAGCCTCAAATGCTATCCCTGAGATACGGACATAGTTAGCGCCAGTGATTGAAAGCATCGTTCCGCCAGCCGCTCCGTACCACTCAAGCGAAGCGTTGTGAGCTTCCTGCGTGCTCTCGCCCTGCCCGCAGAGACTAAAGAGGGTGATTGGCAGGCCATTGTTGGTTAACTGTGATGTGATCTTGAATCGCTTACCACAGGGAAGATGGACGGGCTGTCCTGCTGCCGCCGTGATAGTCGCCTGAATCGCAGCCGTATCGTCTGTTGAATGATCACCAACCGCATAGTAAGGCGCGTTCATTACATTGAACGCATTCATTATCCTTCTATCATTAGAACCAAGAGCGATAGGAGTAGATGAAGACGCGGGCGGGACTGAGAGCGTAACCGTGCCGGAGATAGCATCCGACGCTTTTGGTGCTGGCAGTCTAGCTGCTATGAGAGCCTGTACTTGTGCGGTAGTAGAATAGGTGTCTCCGAAGGGCTTCGGTTGACTCGCATTTGTGACAGCTAATTCACTCCACGTCGTTGTAGTGGGAGTCGAAGGAACGTAGAAATTCCCAAGCAGTATGCTCTTCTGACTCCCATGAGAATCATAGAAAACCGCCGTGTACCTCGCGTCTGTACGGTTAGCTCCATCTAAGGTACTTTGCAGAGTGAAAGACGGAACTGTGAGCGTTGAGCCGGAAATCGTACAACTAACGCTCTGATAGATATTGGTAGTACCTACCGTCCCACTAAGGACAGGAGTGCCGTCACTTGCTATGAAATTCTGAGAGCTGTAGATTCTTAAAGTTGCAGTAGTTCCACCCCACCTGATGTTGGGAACCGTTTGACTGGAAATCGTGATGTTCGTGGCAGACGCGCGCCAGTCCATCAACTGAGGCAGCAGGCCGAACGCTAAGAGAAGTGCCAGGGTAAACGCAAAGAGTTGTCGTCGCATAATTTTAAGCCGTGAACAGGTCAACGTAAATTGTTACATCCACACCGGAACCGTTATAGAGAACAGTAGAGGCCAAGTCCTCTCCACCGTTGAAGTGTCTTGATATGTCAGCCTCAAGAGTTTCGCCACCTCCGGGTAACGCTGTGAAATCCCCGGCATTCCATACAGTAGAATCAGCAACACCATTTCTGACGCCTTTGAAAGCATCTATTGAATAGATAGCTTGTCCTGTCGGCTTGATAAACCCTTCCGCAACTATTGCGGGGTTCATGCGATTCACCGCATCCGTTTTAGACCGAGCGGATTCATATGTACGAGCGGTCATCGCCGCGACTATCAATTCCGAGATGGTCTTAATAGCACCATCTTCTAATAAAAGATTTCCGTTGAATCGCATCTTGTTCTCCTTAAATCATCGCAGCTAGTTTCGGGTTGCTTGCCGCACCACCAGCAACAGACAGGGCAAGAGATTTAAGAAAGCTGGGCTGTCTCGGTCGCGTTAAGAACTGGAGATAAGCATTCTGGTCATTAGCCGCCGTGTTTGACGCCATGCCTGCCAAATTCATAGCGCGAGAGTTAGCCATGTTGATTAGGGGTAAGGCCGAGTTATGCGCTTCGGCTGATTTCGCCCGGTAAGCATTTTCTAAGTCGCCTGCGGCGGCTTGTTGACGCTCAACGTCCTGTTGCTCACGAATCCTTGCAGCGAGTTCAGGGTTCTGCTGATCCATTCCTAATTGGACAACGCCCTGCCCTGCTCGTTCTCCTTCACGCCGTTGACTCGCCTTGTTGTAAATGTCGAGATAGGGAGCAAGGCCGGGAGCATTCTGAATATCTACAGGCCCGTTCTTGCCCGATTCCCAGTCAAGGAAGCCAAGATTCTCGCTCTTTAGTCTTTGCTCAAGAGGGTCTGGCTGCTCGGCTGCTGTCAGTAGCCGGTCAGAGCGCTCTCTGTCCGCCGCTTCCTGCTGGCGAAGACGTTCCTGTGCTTCTCTTTCTTCACGCGATGGCCCGCCTCCCATATTTACACCTCAACCATATAAAATTCGCCGGGCATGCGTTTCATGCCGAACTCTTCAGCCAACTTCTTGACGTGTGGGTTATCCGTATAAATACAGACCCGCTTTCTCTCAGGTACTCTCTCTTTAACGTACTCAACCAATTGAACCGGAAGCTGCCTACCTCTCCACTCCTTTTTAACAATCAGTGGGCCGAGAAAGACGAGAGAATCAACGCCCAAGAGAGCAATCAACTCACCATCTGTAAACGCGCCCACAATCGAAGACGAAGATGAGAGCGCGCCGCAGGATGCGAACTCTCTTTGTAAGGCTTCCGCCTGTCCTCTCTCTTCCTCTGCGAGTAATCGAATCAAGCTATTACTCCTGCCCCTCTTAATCTTGACCTCTCCGTATTCTGCTTTGACGCTATGCTTGAAATTGCAGAACGAATCTTCGGCAACACATTCGTCACCAAGTCTTCTCTTAAAGCATCCGCATCTACGGGCGCATCCGCAGGGTCTGGAATAGCCGCTAACGTGTCTGATACAGTCCCCGCGATATTGTCGGCATAGTCGGTAACGGCAGCACCTTGAGCATTCAATAAAACCCCGACAAGTGTCCACGCTGTTGCGCTCACTCGATAGAACTTTCTTGGAGTCGTGTCAGTAGTTAAGAACTCTGCTCCGTTGTCTGCTGCTGCGGGAGCGATTGCACCTCGTTGCGCATCAGTTCCTTTATAGAGACCCCACGCCCACGCCCACGCAGTTCCCGTGTAGCGATAGACCCAACCCGTGTCACTTTCAAGCCACCTGTCGCCTGATTGCAGATTCACCGCAGATAGTCTCTCTGTGCGAGTCCCCACGGTGAAGTCACCTGTAACGGTTGTCGCAGAGCGTGGAGCGGAGAATTGAGACACCTCTTCTTCTGTCGCGCCTGCTCTACGCTGCGCCATCTCTACGTCTATTGTTGGAGGTTGAAGTGGCATAAGTGTTATAATTCAGCGCATGACTAACGAAGTGGAAGTAACGTTGCTGCGCCTTGAGCCATCCGAATACGCAACCCTCGTAGACGTAGAGAGAGGACAACCATTGACTGACACCTTTCCCAATCAGATATATGTAATGTTTCGTGGAAAGGAAGTTTTAGAGATCGCCCCTGCGTTGACTCCGCAAATGCGCGAATGCTTTCCAAGCGTGGAGTACCCCATGGCAAACGACTCAAACAACTCCTACGGACGAGTGCCACAAGGCTTACAGACATTCGCCTTGCGCGATGAAAACGGCTCAATTTCTGGCTTCCTAACAGCAGAGCAGATAATCCACACTGCAAAAGATGAAGCCTACAAAGAAGCAGCAAAGGCGATGTGCGGATATTGTCGGCACGCATCGCCCGCGCCTCTAATCGGCTCTGCTGTGTCTGACCTCGTCCCGCTAGGTGAAACCGCTTACATACACCATGCAGATGGCGGATACATACGGACAGATACGAGATGCGAGGCAAGCGCAATCCACGCCCTTCGTAATTCACTTGTTGCTGAACTTGTTCCATCTTAATTAAGCTGCTACTCCACTGATAACAACATTGGATTTCTCGCCCTCAACCTGAATCGCATCAGGCCCGCAATCGTTTCCACCCGTCCCTGTCATCTTCAAATAGGATTGAAATATCCGCGCCCCTCGCACATTCGGTCTGCGGGGAACTGAGAAGACCACCTGTCCCGTTCGACTTAAAGTTATATCTCCAGAGTCGTAGGCAGGAGTCGGGTCGCCGTTTACAAATATCTTCACCTGAACGGGATTCGCTGTATTGTCTGCTCGAAGCGAGACTTTCACTCTCGTCAAAGTGGCTGATTCGGCATCCACAGCCTGTAAAGGAAAATAGACTTCGCAGACCATCCCGGTTCCGGCATTGAATGTATAAAGCCTTATCGTTGAACCATCGTTTGCGGCCAGCAGAAGCCCGCCCTGAACGGTCACACATGCACACAGGTTCCCGGTTATCTTTCCTGTTAAATCATATGGAGCAGACCACGCACCCTCACCGCCTCGCGCAGCGGGAGCAAAACATAGAATCGTTTGTACGTGTCCGAAGGCGACTATCTGATGATCACCATCCCAGCCTGTAATTACGTTATCTGCCGCCCACCCTCTTACGTCTTCAACCACATCGGCAGCCCACTCGGTTTCCGGTTCACCCGACTCCCCTATGCGAACCAGCCCCCTCTTGCCAGAACTCATTCCATAGAGGCGACCGCCTTCCGCGAGCGTCATGTTCTTCTGATTTGCGAAGCCCACTTGCGCCCAGACCGTTCTCAGAGATAGAGGGTTCTTGCCTCCTGTATAGAGGAGAGCGTGCAGTGAGTTTTTACACGCGACGAAACAAAAACCCTCCGAGGCGCGGGACAATACACCAGTAGGAGCTTCTGGCAGGAACAGTATTGAATCAGGGGGGAAGGATTCTATGAATACTGGTAAAGAAACAACGATTGCCGTGCCGGGACTGCCCGTAGAGACTCCGCTCGAAATATCACCACAAGCACCAATACCGGCCAAGACATCTTCTAACCCCGCAAGGAAGACAAACGGAGGAGGTTGAAAATCCAAGCCGGGAGCTAAATCCGATCCCGCTAAAGAGCCATTCGTCCACGCCAATTCATAGGAATTAGCAACTCCGTCCACAGTAGTTAATGATGAAATGGGAATCTCACCGCTAACGGTCGCATCTTTATATTCATAAAATGGCCCGCTGAACCCAAAACCAAACAATGTGACGGCGACCCCGATGCGATCATAACCATTATTTGATGCCGTGGTTAAATCTGCCCCTGAGATGGTAATCCTTACTGTCTTCCCATCAACTACTAAAACATTTGATGGTAACGATGCTCGACTTCTTCCTCCTGTGGCAGAGCGGACGAACCAGATTTCAGCCGCAACAGTTCCCGACATGTCCGTATTGACAGTCGGAGTTGTTGCTATGGTTGGAGCGCTAGGACGAGATAAACCCATCGTGAACGGGCCAGTACCTAAACCCGAGTATGAGCCTGATTTATAGAGAATGAGTTGCGGGGTTGTGGAAGCGCTGACGCTTCGAGATATTCCGTTTATATAGAGCGGCCCGCCTCCGACGAATGCAAATGCACGAGCAATGATTCCACTGATTGAGCCTATCCCTTGAGTTGTGGCATCTCCGAGTGAAGCATAGCCACCGTCAGGGATGTTGTACATCACACGGCCTCCGGTGACCGCGTTTATAATCACCGGGCCTTTGGCTAACTGTGGTCGACCAGTGCCTAAAATGAGAAGATTCTTTGAACCTGAGACAACACTGCCCTCCCGCGCGAGCAGCGGGTTTGAAGATGACTGATAGCCTGTAACGGCTTGTCTGGCGAATATTTCAAGCACCAACTATCTCCGTATTTCCCTTGATTCCTTCTGGACATGCTTTGCCGCGTGTTCCGCCAATCTGGTAGCAAGCGTGCCACTCGGAGGACGCGCGTTAGCAAGTCTGCACTTAACACATCGCTCCATCACTACCAAGTCGTTGTGCTTTTCTGAGTAGACCATCCTTGCGGGTCGGATGTGGTCAATCTTTTGTCCGTTGAATTCCTGCGGAGGGCATGAGCACTCATCTTCGTCGTCTCTATCAATAGCCTCTGCTACCTCCGTGTAATGCTCTTTCATCACCTTATCGGGATGAACTTCCGAGGCTTCCCGATGACGCCCCACGAGATGAAGCCCTTCGGCCAACTGGCGTTCAGCGTGTCGGCGCTGTGAGTTGAGTTCGCCAACTACCTTGCCCTTCCTTCTTTTATGTCGCGGAGTCGCGAGGTGTTCAGCCCTGTTCTTTTCAACAAGCTCAAGATTTCGTTGTGCTATCTCTTGAAGTGCGATTCCCCGCGCGACCATCTTTTCAGCTTCAGTCAGTCGCCCGCGTGTGAAACTAGCCCTGCGAATCTCCTGAAGGCGCGCGTCCTCCGCCTCACGTTTTGGGTCTGCAAGGAAGGGGAGAACGCTGTAAGCTTTCGGAGTAGCCTGTTGGCTCACATTTCTCCTTACGACAGGCGCGTGAAGCGAATGATGATCTTCGCGTAAGTAACAGTGTTTCCCAGTGTGCCTGTTACCGCATACCTGACCCTCAGACGATCACCTGCTGCGACAACCAGATTTGACCCCGTACCGTTTAAGGTAAGACTTCGTTTCGTGTTGGCAGAGATGGCTGTTCCGCCCGTCGCCTGAGTGGTATTTGCAGCGGTGGCCGCCAAGATGGGGTTTGAGCCTGAGCCAGCCTGTCCCAAATTAGTAATGGAGAATGTGATGTAATTGGTGTCACTCGCAGAGAGAGCATCCACACCTGAAAAGTCCACCCCTGTCACGGTAGCCGCGTAGGGGGCAATGACATAGGTATCCGTGTTGCCTGTTGTGGCTATGGTGGCTGATTCACTCTGGAAAGCACCATCTGAATAGTTCGACAGTAGTTGCCAGTTAGTCCCGTCGGAGCGGAAGATTGACCCGCGCCCCGTAGCGTTTGAAGTCATAGCAAGCGTGCCCGCAGCCGTGCTTGTCGTGGTCGAATTAGGCGTGATTGCTGTTGACAGGTTGTAGACCAAAGCGTTGCTGGCAACGAGGTCAGAGCCGTTCGACATCGGGATTGTGTTGGCAGCCGCTCCATTGGATATACCAGAGGTCTGCAATCGCCCGCTCTCTATCCGGCCTCCCCCCTTTGTTGTGGTGATTCTCAGGTTCCCAGTACCTGAAGAGGTTATGCCGTACAGAGCATCCGTCACGTCGTTGAAGACGATGTAATTGTTTACATAAAGAGGGATGCCGTCTGTCGAAGCCGATGCCGCAGCCGTCACGGATGAACTGTTTCCGAGATAGACCGTGACCGACCCATTGTTGACTACCAGAACACTCGTGATTGAAGGGTCTGAGTCAACCAGCTTCATCGCTGAAGTAGTCGGGAATTTAGCGACGATGGTTTTACTTCCAGACGCCGAGACTGTGATGAGCGTCGAGAGCAATATGGTGATAGAAAGTAGAGGCGCGAGGGCGCGAGCGTATCTGTTCATTGTAAAATCTCCTTAGAGGTTTTTCTGAGCCATTGCTATCTCTGGAACGGGGCTAACCTGTAGCGCCCCGCTCATTATCTGCATCAAATCCTGTTGTCCAGCCTGTGCGTATGCCTGAGCATATTGATAGAGGTTATCGCCTTCTTTAACCGTTTTGGCGATTGAAAGCTTGACCACCGTTGGCTCATAGTTTTCTGGAATCTGCGCATCGGCCATCTCACGGGTTAACTGGATCATGGGAATGACTGCTGAGAGTCCGGTGAACTTGAACCTTCCCGCGACAATCGAATATTTCAAAGAAACGGGCGATGGCAGATTGTTCTGATCCGGCTGGTCGTGTAGAACCGATGTGCCATCCAATGCCGCCGAATAAAGCCCCAGCGTATCGTTGCGGTAAGAATCAATCTCGTCCGGGTCTGCCGGGATTCCCTCTCTTGCAGCGCTTCCGTCAAAGGGAACTATCTTTGGAATGCCTGTCTCCCCGTCATGGTCTGGAATCTGTGTGTTATGCTCTACAGCAATATCTTGAACAAGCGCGCCGTAATGACCGTTCTCAGGATTCATTGAGATGGCGCGTAAGACTTCCATGCCCGACTGAATTCTTGCGTTTTCAATGGCATCCTGCGACCTTCGCCCGTCAGAGACATCTCCACCCCACGCGCCTTCGGCGGCTGCGTTCAAGATGTCAAGAATGTGGTTGTACATCCTTGTGGGGTCAGCGTACGCCATCTAACTTCCAATCGGCAAATAGGCTCTCAATCGCCTGCGATTACCTCTACGAAAGCCATTGAACGGTCTTATAGGAACGGTGTTAGGCTCTAATGAATGATTCAAATAGTCCTTCCACCTCTCGCGCCATGAAGCAAACTCAAGGGCGTACTGCGGAAGGGTCGTAGCAGCCCACGCTATCCATTCCGCCGAGTCATCCCGGACAATCGGAATACACCCTGTGGCCGTGCCAAGCTTTAGCATCGGCACGAAATGTGCTGGCAAAGGAGGTCTATCGCCTAGCTGTAAAATCGTCAGGAGAGAGGGTCTGTAGGAGAGCCGCCAGTAGCTTAATCCAAACTCGGTTGAATCAAGGTTCAGCTTTATTCTCGTCCTGCCGTCTTCCCCGCCGTAGATCGCTCCGGCGACGTAATCTTGATTGAAATGCTTCTCCCATGCGTTAAAGGGAACCAGAGCCACTTCCGTCCACGCCTGACCGATGTTGGGATAGTTCAATCCCCTCTCTAAACGGACAGGCTCAAAGTCCGAAACGTCCAGATCAATCGTGTAATCTATGGTGTCAGGAGAAAGAGTAACGTCTGTGACTACGGTGCGCTGGTCTCTGCCTTCTAGCTGGGCTTCCTGAACCAAAGCACGAAGGCAGTCGTCCGCACGTTCGCGGATGTCCTGAGTGGGCAGTTTCTGTTCACTCGGACGCCGAAGCAGCGTGCGGACTCCCGCCACAACCTGTAGCATCGTGTCAGGCATTACTTACTTTCTTTTCTTCTTGCCCCTCTTCTTCTCGTCCGCGACGGGCACAGTCGGGCCAGTGGCTTCAGCATCCTCGCTCTGCTTCGCCACGTTATGTGCTCCACCGGCAGTCATACTGGGATGAGGAGCAACAGGCTTGTTCTCTTGATCCATCCCGTAGGGAGTCTTTTCAGATGGCTCTTCCTGTACTTCACTCATCGGCAGAAGCCCTTCGTGAACATTTGAAGAGGCCAGGGGCGAATCAGGCGCGGCCTGCGTGCCCTCTTTCTTAGCCCCCTTCGGAACTACTTCAATATCCCACTCGTCGTGTGATGAGCGGGTTGCGCCGCGCCCTGCGAACTTCTCTTCGCCCGTAAGTGTTTCAGAAAGGTCAGGCCCGTAGGAGACGTGTGTGCGACCGAGTTGCGCGCCTACGAGTTCTATTGACTTGCCCGCAAGGTCTTGAGAGGAATCGGCAATGGCCGCCCCACCCGTAATGTGGAAGCGGTCGCCGTCTTCCGCGTCCGTGCCTTTGAGCTTAACCTTCTCGCCCAATTCGATAACAATGTGTTCACCCATCTCTTCCTCCTTTGTTTTACTTTCTCTTACTGACCTGTTGAATGAGTTCGTTGGTCTGGCGTTGCTGCTCGGCCAGCATCCCAATGACCGTCTGGTTCTGCTCGACGATTGCCAAGAGTCCCGCATTCGTACTTTCAGCCGACTCGCTGCCCTTCTCAATCGTTGCTGCAAGTGCCCTCTCCGCTCTTTCGGCGTCCGGGTTCACCTGGAACGATGGAAACTGCTCAAGACACCACATGTCCTGACGGTCAAGGTGAGTCTTTCCTTCCAATCCACCCTGCTTGGCTACCTGCAAGCCTTTTCTGGTCTTGGGGAGAATTCCATTCTCAGGGTCAAGCACGAACACATGAGCGCGAGCCACGCCTTGCGAAGCCTCCGCGATGAGGCGCTCTCCCTTTTTCTCCAGTGTGGCAGGAAGACCGCTTCTAAGAGCGTGCTCAAGGACACGAGGCGCAGAGCGTTCCAGCCATAAAGGGTAGTCTTCAAGCACTAGACTAACGGGGCGTCTGCCAATCTCCAGATGCTCCTCTGTCTCTGCCTCCTTGAATATTACGTCGTACAACTTGTAGGAAAGAATCAATTCGTTCTCGTCAGACGCTGCCAGAGACTGAAGCTCCACCATGCCGACTTTCGACCATGCCTGTAATATGTCAATCACGGTCTCTGCGGGTCGCTGCTGCTCCTGCTTGACGATTGCGCCCTGACCTGAAGGGACAAAGCCTCCCGCTCCCAGCACATCGCCCTCAAGAGATGCGCCCGTACCGCGAAAGTTAGAAACCCCGGTCATGCCGAGAGAGTTTCTTCCCCGTGAATGAATGTCGGCTCGCTCAACGGTCGTAACTGGAAGCGGTTCAAGTCGGTGCAATACGGGACGAGGGTAGTTGAAGCGAAAGGTGTCTGCGCCCAAGTTGTTGAGCGGCATGTACGGATGCCAGACAAAGAGGACAGCTTTTATAGCCTCAACTCTTCGCATCGCTTCATCTAAAAAGGATGCGTTAACGCCCTCACGATTGCTGATAATCTCTGCGATTGAACTCATAAATTCTCCGGTATCGAATAGGTTGGATTGACAGGCTCGCGCATTACCTGAGAGACCATATCAACCACATCAAGAAATTCACGTTTGTCTTTTTCGTGCTCCACGTCCTGTTCTCTTTTTTCTCGCTTCTCTCTGTACTTTGTGAGCAGGTCGCGCATGGATTCGGTCTGCTCTTCAACAAGGTGCTCTGCGATGACTTCCAGATAGGCCATTGTCGGCTCAAAGTATTTCCCGTCTGGCGTTTCAATGGGCCGATCCATTATCGAGATGTACTCGCCTTGTCTGGGAAGATAAGGGTCGTCCGGTAAGAAGACTTTCGCTTCGACCAGTTGCGCGGCTGTCAGTTTTCTTTCCAGAAACCATCGGAGATGGCCGAAGTCCGTGTACTCGTACTCCCACCAAGACATAGCGCCTTTCGGCACGTCCGATTCCCGCTTTACCCTCTTAATCTTCTTGCCCTGCTTAAAACAGAGAGCAATAGGTGACATCATCTTTGGAGGGTCGAGATAGCGAAGAACCAAACGGCCTTTATCTACTCGCGTGGCATCAAGATTTCCGCGAATAGTTCCCCACGGCGCGCTTGGACTACTGCGAATGATGCAAGCACCACCCCAGCAAAATCGCCATAGCGGGTCGCCGTTCTCGTCGCGCCCGAACCGTAAAAGCTCTTTCTCAATCACAGGGTCGAGGCGCGGAGGTAGTTTGAACACACGCTCCCGCCCGTACTCGTAATAACTCTGTTTTTCTTCAAGAGTTGCCATTGCTTCTCAAAGGTAGGGGCGGCGCACAGCTACCGCCCCCTTCTCGCCCAAATGTTGTGCCCCGCTTAGACGTGAACCCTTTTCGGTTAAAATCACACATGGATCCGATTAAATGCTGCGCCCTCGATACGTCCATTTGTTCGCGGGTCGTCGCAGTCCCAGTTGTACTCGCTGAAGACGGTTGACTGTCGCTGGTCTAGTCTCTCTCCATAAGAGTTGATCGGGTTCACGACATAACTACCGCCGTCAAACTCGTAAGGCTGAAGTGGAGTCTGTGTGACCTTTCTCCAACTAAGCATGTTGATGAAATCAACATGGCCGGGAGGAACATCCTGGTCACCCATAAACTTGTGACCATCCCAGTAACTTTCACCCGGAGCCAGATCAACTCGTCCGACTTTGGAAGCGTCCACCTGTCGAACAAACGGAGTCGTGTACAACTGACTCTCCCAGTTGAACTCCTGGGTCTTCGACCACCAGATTTGCAGGTTCAAAGGAACTCCGTAGCCAGCCTTCGACTCCATCTGTGATAATTGTTCACGTATATGAGCCGGGCTGATTGTGGGCGAGCCTGACAGTCTAGTAATGACGGAATTGAAGATCGCCGGGTTCGTCGAGCGAGTGATTCCTTTGAACGTTCCCGTATCATCCACGTAATGGATGAAGCCCTGTGGCATCAGCCCGTAGGAGTTGCGGAACACAACGGTATCGCCAACGTCCGCATTTGAAGGAGGTGCTTCCGAGAAGGTTACCGGCCCGGTGTCTCCCGAAGCGGGAGTCTTATCAACACTCAGAACCGTGTTGTAGAGGGATGAGCCTACTGTGGCTAATCCTGTGGTTCTCTGTACTCCACCGGGGGAGAAGATTTGCACCTGCTGGTCAGCATCGAATAGACGGTTTCCTTGATTCGTAGAGTCCCACGAACACTGGATGACGTTGCCGCCCGGTAACCCAGTGATGATGCCTATCGCACTCTTATCAGTGCCCTGCAATGCAAAGAAATTTTCACGCCTTGCGTACATCTTCAGGGCTGAGTAGATGACTGCGCCAACGGCCATATTTCCGGCGCGCTGCATTAGCTTCGGCATGCCCTCGCCCGCATACCGGGAGTCCTGCGCGACTTCAGTGAGAAATTCGTTCTTGATTCTCTCAAGCGCTCCAGTCCATGCAATCGAAGCCCAGTGCTGCCTCAACTGTGTAACGCCCATTGCATAAGAGGGCGCTCCGCCTGATAGAATCGGCCCGCCTTCAGCGACGGCGAAGGCCATGTTGTTCTCACCCGTCTGGTACGGTGTGTAGAGTCCGCCGGGGTTAATCTTGTTAATCTTCTTGACCTTCTCCATCTCCTGAAAGAAGCGGGATTGAGCCACCTGTAGGTTTCTGCCCTTCTCGATTAGCTTCGGAAGGATGCCGTTAATCGTAGTAGTCGTGATTGAGGAAGCCATGATGTCTCCTTAAAGTCCGTAGTTTGCCGCCTCATCAAAGAAGGCGGTTTCGGGGCTTGCGGGCTGCGAGACCGTCTTGAGTGTCCCCGGAGTGAAATTCTCTGTTTTCTGTGTGGGATTTACCGCCTGGATTGCCGCCTGAATCTGCTTGTCTATCCGAGCAAAGATTGGGTTCTTCAACCGTTCACCCATGTACTGGTCGGCGAAGGGAATCATCTTCTTCGCGGCTGCGATTGCGTTCGGCTTCTCGCGCGCCACTGCGAACTTCTTCCAGTCGTCGAAGGCATCTATGAATTTGACTCCATTGATATCCCTCTCCTTCGCCCACTCAAACAATCCCCGCTCGAAGTCCGGAAGGTCGCCGTAAGCATCGAACAGAACGTGGCGCTTGAAGTCCTTCAGGTCGGCAACTTCCGGCGCACGCTCGCGCTCTTCCGGTGTGACCTTCAACCCTAACTGTTTGGGGTCATCCGCTTTTGAGCCGAGATAGAAGAAGAGTTCGTTGTAGCCAGCGTCCAGAGTCGCCTTAATCTCTGTTTGGATAGCTTCGTCTGGTGGTTGTGCTGCTGGCTTTTTGACCTCCTCGCTCTTGGGCGTCTCCGTCTTAGGCTCTTCCGGCTTCTTCTCGCTCGTTGCCTTCAGACGTTTAATCATCCTTTCGGCAACTGCGGGGTCGTGGAGCGCGCGGATGTCCTCTTCAATGTCAGAGGTCAATTCAAAGTCGTCCTCCTCCTTCACACTGTCTTTATATTTTTCGTGGAAGGTGAGAGCGGCCTGAATGTCAGGGTTGTCTTTTATGACCTGTTGGCGGTAGAAATCCTTCGCCACCTCGTAGTAAGCGAGAGACTGTCGGCCATAGCCTTCCGGGTCTCGCTCGTAGTGCGAAAGAGCAAATTTAGCGGGGTCTGCAAGCCTTCGACCCAAGACTTCCGTCTCCATCTCGCCGTAACGGGAAGGGGATTGTGTCTGCATGTGGTCGAGGATTTCCCCGATGGGCTGTGACGAGATGAAGTGATCCCAGAAGCTAGGTCTCGCAGCCTTAGCTTCTTGAGACTCTTCTGCGGGCTTCTCTTCAATCTTAGCTTCTTCGGCCTTAACCGGCTCTGCCTTGACCTCTTGAGGTTGCCCGCTCTCAGTGGCTGCGACTTCCAACTGCTCTTCGCCTTTGGCCTGCTCGCTCTGCACAGCGTCGCCAGCTTCCTCGGTGGCGTTTGCTGGCAGAGGGCTAACCTCTTCCGGTTGAGAGTCAATTCCGAAGTCTGCGACCGAAGAAAGGAAATCTTCGGCTGGTGTTTCTAAATTTGTTGACATAAACGAAAAAGCCCGCTGACCTCAGAGCGGGTGACATCTCGTGTCACTTGACTCTGTAGCCAGCGGGCTTAGTAGTCCGTTGGTGAGCGGGTTCTTTTTAAGAACTTAGCTCTATTAAGTTAGGACTTCTTGATCTGTTCTTTCAAATCAAAAAGCCGCTTGGTGATGGTGGAGAGTTGGTGTGTAACCGTGTGAACCTCGCGGGTCAGACGGTCAACCTCTTCCACCAAGTTAATCTTACTACAAGTTTGTGGTGGAATGCTATCTTTTTTTAGATGCCGAACGCTAGACATTCCTTTATCGGTTTAAGAATAAACATACCTTCCAAGTGTGTCGGTACGATAAATGTTTTTCTCTACCACTAATAAGGCTCGCCGGAGATTTCTTGAATAGCGGGGCTTTCCTGCTAGATGAACGCGGTGTCTTAGTTCCTTCTTCATTGCCTCTTTCGTCGCTTCTACAAACCTGAGTGCCGCTTGGGTTGTGGGGCGCTCTTTTCGTTCAAGACACTGAAGTGCATGCTCAACCGTAAGCCTGCGACATGCTGTCGACGAAAGCTCATAACCATGACTGCCATCCCGCGCTCTGTGGATGCCAGCAGAGCACGATGAACACATCAAACTATCGCCATTCCCACCAAGACGAACCCACACATGCAGATGATGAATTCTCATTTTTACCTCTCATAGCCATCCCATCAGTTTTAACCTTGTGCATGTTATCTACTTCTCTTCAAGCATCTATACAATCAGTGTCTAAGCATCGGGCCACCCTCTGCTACTGCGAATGCGTAGTCTATAGTCCCTCTTTCATTTATTCCGAAAAAGTATGCGCCTTCATACTCCTGCTCAATAATTTCCATCGCTTCTTTCATAGAAGGCGCGCTTACATTCCGCCACTCCATAACCCACTTGTCCGGCTCAGCCTCAGTTGGACGAGGAACGCCAAATTGCATTTGCCAAAGTCGAGATTTATTTTTATTCATTGATTCCGTCTCCATTCTCCTCTTGGTCTAGGAATAGTTGAGTATGCGCGTAGGTATAAATCAGCGCATCGCCTTCTTTTCCATTTAAGCTATAACTTTCAATGTCATAGTGTGGGCATGTATATTCCCCGTTGAGACTCCTTACCGCATCGGTCAATGCCTCGTCCACAGGCTTAATCTTCTCTGCCCGAGCCACAGGGATGTTAAGCAATGGCGAGCCTGCATCAGGCGAATCACATTCTTCGCCATCTAAAGAGCCACCTACAAATCTGACCTTCATCATGCCCCTCCATTCTGCTGTGCGCTGTGCGCCTGCTTAGCTAAATCACGGTGCATCTGGTTATCTTTGGCCTCTTCATCCAAGTGGTGTTGGTGCTCATTCAAGGCCATCTGTCTTTCTACGTCCGTATCCTTAGACTCTTCCCCTGCTTCATGCTCCACAGCACTCTGTACGAGCGTATTCTGACCGTCGCTGCTTGTCTGGTCGCTCGCTTGCGCGGGTTCGACCTGCAAGCCAGCAAGTTGCAGAACCTGAGCCTGCAAAGGTGAAGGAGCAGCCGCCAGGTCGGTGTATTTGATTGACAGCCCTTCGGCAATCTTCTGTGGCAGGGAAGGCTCCGGTGGAGGTGGCGTAATCTTGTCCTGCACCTCTTTTGCCATCTCAGCCTTCTTAGCCTCGCCAGTCATTTGCTCATTGAAGTGATCCATCCATAATTGAATAACTACGAGTTTCTGAGCATCCGGCCACATCTTGGCCTCTTCTCCCAGAAGAGCGTCTTTATAAACATCCATGAAAGATTGATGATCTTGCATGAACATTGAAGCAGGACTTTCCGTCTGAATCAGCGGCCCGCAGAATCTGGCAAGCATGTTGTAAATCTCTACTGCCGCTTGTTCTGAGTTTGCCAAGTACGCAGAGTCTTTTGCTTGGATTCTTTCGACGATTGCCGACAACTTATTCAGACGATACTCGGCTTCTCTTCTATCAACACGACCGGGGCCGATGTCTAGGGGGATTCCGGCAACATCTCCCATTATTGACAGTAACTCCCCGCCCCAGGGAACATTCGCCAGCGCAGGAGCCATCTGACCCAGCGCCATCAGAGTAGATTGAGTCAAAGCCATTGAGCGTGGTCTGTCCGTGTTCGGCACAACTTTAATAGTCAGGTCAAGACGAAAGCCACACTTTCTAAAAGACGCAACCGTGTCGGGGCCGAATCTTCTCTCCAACTCTTTGATTTGCTCAGGCGCTGAATGCTCCTTAATGTTCTCTAAAATCTGGAATCTCAATTCCTTCTCTGCCGCTACTCTTTGTCCGATGGGGCCAGTCATCCGAAGCGCTGCGTTTTCAACCGTCGCGGTGACGGCAGTGGCCGTGCCCATCGCCTGCCTTGCGTCCGGTGCCCCGACCGTACCAATGACACTCTGAGTCCCAAGAATGAACTGCAACGCCCCTTCCACACGTTCAGCAGTGGAATCCACAACACTTGACACTGCTCCTCCTGAGATTCTTGTAGCGACCTTATTGACATCCACCTCCGAATTATTCACGAATAGCATATTGTTCGCATCCGGCAATTCAGGCGCAAACTTGCGATTAACTATCGTGAGCGGATGCCCGACAGTCATGCCGGTGGCGTAAGTTAAATTAAACGAGTCGTCAATGACATCCTGCATTGGAATACCAATCTGCATCCCTGTTCCTCGATGTGTACCTGCCTTCTTCCCATATCGAACCAGAGACCACTTCCTTCTCTTCTTCACTGGCTCGACTTCTACTAACGTATCTCCCACAAAATTAAAGTACATGCCTTCGGGAAAATGCTCTCCAAGTAGTTTTCCTGCCTCCAACTTCTTGCCGTTAGGCAGAGTTTCTTCCTGGTCTAAATAGATATGACCGTATTCAACCACATCAAGGAAGTGTCTTGCTCTTTCGACGGGTTCAACCTGCATGCTGTATCCGGTTTCACTTCGACTCGACCCGACAGTGGCATCTGTCTGCACAGACATCCGCTCCTGTTCTCGACGGATACGCATCTCTTCGCTCAATGAGCCTGTTACGATATTCGTCTTATAGACCCACTCGGCCACTTTCTTGAGGAGAACGTCGCGTTCTATGACGAAAGTGGACTGCTCGAACCTTGCTGACAGATTGTACTGGACTCCCAGAGGTGGAGGGATGTGCAGTTTATTGTGCCCGAGTTGAACCACGACTTCACCCGCAGGAGTGGATTTCATGGTCTCGGTCGGAGGGATGTCTTCAATATAAGAAGCCCCGCAACCACAAGAGGTCGCTTCCTGAGAAACGATAGCCTGACAGTTTTTGCATTCGCGCCTTCCGGGGATTTTAACGACCTCAGATTTGAACAGAAGCCTCTTTGCTTTCTTCTCGGACGCGCCCCAGTATAAATATCGCGGGCTTTCACCTGAGACCAGAGTATTAAGAATGTCATCTTGTCTAGTATCTTCATCAAAGAGACGCTCAACCTCTTCATTCGAAAGCTGCTCACACATTCTCGCGAGGCTTCGACGATTCGGATCACCGGACTGCTTGGCTTCAATCTCGAACTCAACTTTAGTCTTTAACAGTTGGGAAAAAGCCTGCTCCACATGGCCTACCAAGACAGGAATCGTATAGGCGAAGTCTCCGTCTTGTAGGGTGTATGCCTGCCAGTTTCCTTGAGCATCGTGTTCTCCGTACTGGTCTCCATTGAGATAACGAATCATCAAGTCCGTGTCGGTAGCGTGCTTCAAGCGGGCTTCGCGGTCTAAGCCGCGATAGTAGTCGCGCAGGCGTTTAAGAACGTCACGAAGACGAGCCCCCTGACCCTTCTGCTGCTCAATGAGGTTTTCACGCCACTTCCTGGCGCGAGCCTCAGAGGTCTCAATATTCTCATCATCTACGTTTCTGGTAGCGTCTAACGTCGGGTCAGTTGTGATTATGTCCATTATTTGAGATCACCTTATCCAGTTCTGCCGCTTCTTCCGATGAAAGATGGTTATCCTTCTCTCTTGCTTCGGCTTCGCCTACAAGACGGTGGCGCTCGGCCATGCCACGCTTACCTATCGCTGGCATGCGGCGGAGTTCTTCGGAGGAAAGCTGTACGCGCTCGCCGCTACCAGTGATGGCAGCCACAGGCTTTGGTTGATAGCGGTCAAGTAAATCCTGAATCTGGCGTTCATGCCGCTCAGACTCTTCTTTTAATTGTTGACGCAGGAGTTCTTCACGAGCCTCTGCTTTAAGACGAAGCTCATGCTCAAAGTCGAATTCTTTCTGCGTGACGTATCCGAACATTTACAGCAATACCACCAATCTCAGAGTTGTGTAACTGAAATAAATAAACTTGCGGTCATAGCCTTTTGCCTTCAAGGTCATCCAAAAAATCAATATAAAAATGGTAAAGGCGCGCACTTGACTAGGAAGAAACCCGCAGAAGTGCCCAGTTATTTGATTTGTAATTTGGTCATATGGAATTGAGCAATGTGAGCAACACACTGTTTCACCTCCTCCTATGCCTCACAACTCTACCAACAGACGGTGACCATGCTTTAGAAGCTTTCTGCTCGTCTTTCTCTTCCAATTTTTTGAGCCTCCACAGTTCATTCTGTTGCGCAACGTAGAGTTCGACGTAATTGGATTTGCCGAACTGTGCGTTGACCTCTGCGGGTTTTAGCTGTTCAGGGAGTTTATGCAGCCTTCGCTGCTCTTTTGTCATCGGAGCGGAATCAACACCCCACCTAGCCAGCGCATAACGTACAGTGGTGATGACATCATCAAATACAGATTTGGGGCGCATCTTCGGAACGGGTTTCCCTCGTTCTTCCGGCGGGTAATGCCACGACTGGATTTCAGACCTCAATCTCTTAAAGCCCCTCTGTGTCTTGGAAGCAGTGACGAAGTAGTTCCCGTTCCTCTCGTTCTTCGCCATCTGGTATTCACCCTGCGGCGCAACGAAGTAGATTCGGCTTCTACCCATCAACTCGGGACGAAAAGGGTTCGGAAGGTGCTCATCTACAATTCCGAAGTGAAAGACCATCTTTCGTCTCCCTTTATCGAAGTCAAGATCAGGTATAGCCCAGTAATCGCCACACTGCTCTAACAGAACCTCTTTCGGGTCTGTGGCTTCGTGGCTCATATCGTTAACAGTCGGCTCTCTCACAAATCCCCGCTCTGCACGAAGTCCCAAATCCCGTTCAAGTTGGCTGTAAAAGGCAAAGCCTTCCAACTCCGTCGCTCCGATAGGCTCAATCGGGAGCGAGTAGAAGAAAAAGAGTGAATCTTCAAGCGGCCAGCCTTCCGATGGTCTGGAGAATAGACTGTACGCCCATACATGAGTGTCGTTCTCATCTCTGGCGCTTTCACCGTAGTCTGTGACTCTTCCCCAGTTCCACGGGTCGGGGATTTTCACCCTTCCGCTCGGAGTAAGAAAATATTGTCCTAATTTGTATCTCTCGAAGCCTTGAATGAACTCATCCCAAGTGATGAAGCAATACTCTTCCTTAACATTCTTCAGCACTCGACCGGGCTGCGAAGCTTCGTAGTTTCTATCTATTTCCTGCGCAATCTCTTCCTCGGTCATTGCCGGGCCGATGTATCCAAAGGGTAAAGATTGATACCACCTTTCGTCGTACCAGGGATGATCTCGCCAGTCCATCTCGAACCTCGGAGTCCGGTTATCATGGGCAAGGTCAGAGAATTTATTAAATTTCCCCTGAACAGAGGACACGTCGCAGATTGTGTTTGCAGTCCTAGAAAGTGCGGTGTGCTGTTGGTAGCCCCCATTAGACCACGCGGCTGACTCATCCTTTAGAACGAACGTCGCTCTGCGCTGGCGGCCTACGTTTACTGTAGGGGCGTCGCCTTGAATCACAGAACCGTTCTCAGGATTAACCAACTGCATGAAAGGCATGTCCTTTTCGAGATTGAACCCCTTGGGTCGCGCCCACCAGTTCAGGTAACGAATCTGGAAGCGCAACTTCTCAAACAGAGTGCCGGGGTCTTTCTTTGAATCTACAAGGTCTTCGTTGGCCGACAACGGCATTGCATAGAAGTCTCTCCGGTAGCGCCATTGCTTGAGTACCCATCTCAAGGCCACTTCGGTAGCGCCCATCGTCCTACACTTCTCGACCACGCCGGAGGCTCTTTTCTGGAATGTTATGTATTCCAGCCACTTGATGTATCTCTGCTGGAATTCAAACGGGGAGAGCGGCATCACGGCCAAAGGAACATCAGGTCTTGGGTCAACCGTCCATGCGTAATACTCAAACCAGTGTAAGGTGTCGGCTTCGCACTTCCGGTTCTCCGCGTCATAGTCAGCTAGAGCGTCAAAGTAAGCTATACGCTTCTCTGCCGTGTCTGCTGCACGTTCCAATTGCCACTTGATTAAATCCTTCTGATACTCACGCGCAGCGCGCTCTATGTCACTTGAAGCATTGGCAATCAACTCATCCAGTTTGGCCTGTTCGGATTCAATGAGTAGGCGAGCGTCAACACAGCGCTGTAGGGCTGCATAAATATCCGGGTCTCTTTCCTTCCATCCGCTTTCCAGAGCAGAAACGGACTCCTCTACGACTTCAACGGCGAGATTATCAAGCACACTATCAACCCGCTCGGCCATTACTTCGTCAATAAGGTCGTCAGGAATCCCGTCTGGAATGTCTATTACTTCTGGCATTAGTTGATAGCCTTCGACTGAATAAGCGGAGTCAACTTCGCGCGTGCCTGTTCGGGCGTAACCTCCACACCTTTTTCTGCTGCCTTCTTAATCAACTTCTCAACCATAGCGTTCAGTTCCTTTTCGGTCTCAGGGTTTAGTCCCGGCAGCTTTTCAAGACCGAACACATTTGTCAGGTGCTTGGCCGCTGAATGCGCGTTGTGAATCTCAATCTTAGTTACGACTTCCCTGATAGGCTCTTCGCCCTCTTCTCGTACAATGAAATGCTCTTTCCGCTCCAACTTCTTAATTAAATGTGAGACTCCGCGCTTCCGCGCTGCTTTCAATACAGGGTCATCGGGAAAGATGTCCGCAAGGTCTCCGCGCATGTGAGACACCAAAGTCCCGATGATCTCCTGAGTGCTGACATTCGACTGCGCGATTCTCTCTTCAATCATCTCTTTTACGTAAGGGTCGTTCATTAGGCGATGTCCTTGAACTTTCAGATAGCTGCGGTTGGTGCTGTCGGTCACGGATGCTGCCGCATCCGTAGCGTTGCCGCCCTCAATTAGAGCCTCAACGAACTTTGCAGCCCTGAGCTTTCTAGCCCGCCTGCCTCTTACATACTTTTTCTTACTTGCTGTCATTACAGAATCTTCCTTCCGCGCTAATCACTTTCAGATTCGAGTAATTCCTTGTATTGATGCTCTGATAGCTACCACTATCCACAGTAAAGCTTGGCGGCTTTTGAGGCTTGAAGAATCGTCTGATTGGTGTCCAGAGTTTCAAGGCTTCTCCTTTATTGACGGAAGCAGTTCATCAATCGCTTCGTGTAACTCTTCATCGGTAGTCGGCGCACGAAACTTCACGTCTTCACCGTCTTCTTTCAAATTGACTTCGTAATCTTCACCTGACCACCATATTTCAATAGTTAATTCCTTTTCCGCCATCTTCATCTTTGAACCTGCATCGCCCTTCTTTGTACAGATTGAGGCGTCAACATCTTTAGAGAACGCCTTGAGGCTCTTCTTTCCTCTGCTAATGCACGCTTCCGCTTCCTTTTCAGTATTGGCTCAAGCTGCGCACGCTCTTCCGGCGTGACTTCGCTGTAAACCCTCTCAGCCTCTTCCAGCGATAAGTCTTCAATGCCTCTCTGTAAATCCGTCAACGCAGCACGCTCGCGAATCTGTCTGAAATCACCGGCTTTTAAGACTCCCTGCCGGATTAACTGCTTGAAATCCTCTCGAACGTCTTGGCCTTCCTTCAACTCACCCGCGAGTTTGTTGATTGCATCACGATGAAGACGTTCCGTTTCGGTCGCGGGGGTTGGGTTCGGGTCGCGTGCGCGCTGAATTTCTCGAAGAAGTTCCATCGCAGGTGAAAGCGGTTTTACATTTTCATCAGAGACGGAAGAGAACGGGTCTACGACTGATAAATGGCTCTTCTGGATTTCATTGCCCTGCCCATCCGTGCGAGGCTCTAGTGTCTGGCGTGCTCCCGGTATCCTATAAAGGAACGGGTCTGACGGATTCACTTGTTTACGCTCTCGCGTGTCCATTCCTTCTGCGATTATAGCCAAAGGTGAAGGGATTAGCCGCGCCCCTATGTGACCCGCACCCATTTCAAGTTTTGAAGCAGACACGCCACCTTGCACTGCTTGCTTTGCTTCATCAAAAGCATCTGCCATGTCAGAGATGCCGCGAAGTAGAGGGTGCTCAAGAATCATATTAAGTAGTGCTTTAGGAACTGCGTGCGCGCCTTTCATCTGATAAGTAGCGCCCATGCCTAAGAGCCATCCTACGAACGGAATATTGGCAACTTTCCAATAACGACCTCCAACGTGAATCGCTCCGCTCGTCGGGTCGAACCTATCATCTGAAACAGGTGTCATCAGTCCGTATGCTGCCAACAATGCTCCAAGCCCGAATAATGCCCATCCGATTGCGCCCCTTGCGACCGCGCGATTGAAGGCTCTGCGTTGGTCTGCTCCGACTCTGCCTTGCGTCCATTTCTCATTTATAATCTTTGCGGCCTCAACGGGTATGCGCACACCTGTATAAGTGTAGAGGGCATCTGTAATACTATTAGCAGGACGCTTGACGAAAGGCAGAACTATTGTAGAAGCGATGTCAAAGACTTTCCCGCCTACAGGGTTTCTTCGAGAAATTCCGCTTCTCGCTCCCTGCATCCCCTCTGATAATAAAGAGGGATTCGCGTAGACCTGTTTTTCAGTGTCCTGCATAGCTAGGGCATCAATTAAGTCCGCAGGATGTGTGGCTAAAACCCTCGTTCTTGTTTCAACCACGCTTGGGCTTATCGCACCGCTACGCGCTTCATACTCTGCTTGCTGTTTTGCCAGATCACGAGCTACTTCAATATTTGAACCGGAGAACTGTTGAGTCCCGTTCACGTACTCGTTTGTCCTCTGCCCGATTTCGCTTCGCTTAATCCCACCACCCCTGAAATCATTCAAAGCAAAGACTCTCGCTCTGGCATTCTTAGCAAGAGGGTGGGCAAAGGAGCGTAAGAGCACTTCCTTAGAAGCGTATAACCTCTGCATCATCGTAGCAGCAACGTTGACGTAAGGGTTCTCTGTTGGGGGATCATGCGCGGGCATCAAGTCGGACGACTTGCCTTGCATGGTTGCCTTAACCCTTCTTCCGCCAGCGCGGGGGAGGCTAATGAGAGTGTTAATTATTGCGCTAAGAGAAGGTGACGCAGTTGTTCGAGGCAAGCCCAGAGCCTTTGATGCAGTGGTATCAATAGCACTTTCACCGAAAGAGGCAAGAAGGTCTCCCGCTTGCTTAACGGACATGCCTGAAGCTATTCGGAGCAGTCCCTTAGCAGATAGAAGACCATCACGAGCCAGAGCCAACAAAGCCGCCAGTGTGGGGGTGAATTTACTCTGCTTGAGTTTCGCAAGTTCGCGTGCAACCTTGCGTTCAGCATCGCGCTTTTGCGCTCTCGCCTCGTGCAGTCGCATCATCGCAAGGTTCAGGTCTGCTTCACCGGACTTTTCTGCCTGCCTTAATGCCTCCGCAAGTCGCTTCGACTCTTTTATCTCGTTTCTGGCAGATTCAAGAACACGCGCGCCTTCGGTGAATGCGTCCCGTAGAGCATTGCTTTTCAAGTTGTGCTCACGCGACATCTCCGCGTTAAAGCGTTCGGGCGTCATGTTGGGTTGAGCAAGTTTCGCGGCTGCGATTGTATCTATATCGCTTGAGGCACTTCTGCCAATAGCTTCAGCCAGAGCTTTAGAGCGGAGTTCTACGCTTGAGACTGTGCGGGCTTCCTTCCTCGTAGTCTCACGCTCAACCTTTCTCTGACCTGACTCGTAAGCTTTGGCCGCGCGCTCGTGCTCTGTTCTGGCTAATTGAGCGCGTCTCTTCGCGTTGCGCTCCTCGTCTGCAATCTCTTCAAGCTCACCTTGAGACAACTCTTCATTGCCGGGACGGGAGCGGATTCTTTCCAGTTCAGCATCACGTCTCGCCTGCCTTAAAGTCTCACGAACGACTTTGACCGATTCAGCGTGGAGGCTGTCTATTTGAGGTTTTATCTGAGAGCCAAAGTCTGAAATCATCCCCTGCTTCCACTCTTCGACGGAAGATTGGCCGCGAAGGATGCGCAAGGCTCCGAGGTGCGCAAGGTTTTGAAGTGTCTCTCCTGTGAATCCTTCAGAAAGACGCTCGGCGGGTTGAGCCATTTTTAGAATGTTCGGGTCATCTAGTGAGAATGTTCCACGATTGCCTGTTGCTGATTTGATTTGAGTTGGGTCGTTAACAACATAAATATCCCCGAAGATTTGCTTTTCGCCCTTATTAAACACAGGGGGGTCGGCGGTATTCCTAAGAAGCACCACATCAACTCGGCGGCTGTCTAACTGTTTATAGGCAGAAGTTACAGCATCAAATTTATCCTTCCACCACCGGCCTGCTGTTTCTCCCACCTCCCTTATACTGCCAGCCTTCAGATACACCGGCATCATGGTATTGCCGTAGAGCGCCGCTTGCTCAGGATTTGTTGTCAGGTAAATACGTCTCTCTCCGCTAAACTCATCAAAGTCCCCGCGTGTGCCATGATATAAAACAAGCGGTTTGCCCTCTTCATCAACTACTTTAGAATCTCCAAACCACCGCTTAAAAGCTTCCGTATCAGTTAGCGCACGGGCTTGCGCCATCTTCAAATGTCCACCCATCCCTAGAGCAGATTTAACCTGCGCCATCAAATCTAATTCGTCAAAAGCCAGGGACTCAGCAGCCCTCTGACGAACCTGAGAGCGCCCGCCTTTACGCGCTGAGACTTTGCGCACATGCGGCGGGATGCGTCCTTCCAACTCATCAATACGCCGTTCTCTTGTTTTCTCTTTTGCTCGGAGGTTAGCTAATCGTTTACGCAGGGTGTCTATCTCTGCCATTGTTAGTTGGCCCCCTTCAGCCCAGCCGCGCATCTTCCTGTTCTCTTCAATCTGAGCGCGAGCATCGGCAGACCCGGACGCAGCCACTTCCATCTCAGCGTTTGTGCGCTCTAACTCTTCCCCTGCTCGGTGGATTCTTGCGGCTTCAGGAGGCGACAACTCTCGACCACGCTCACTCACAATTCTTTGAGCAGCAGCCATAACGTCTTCAACGGACGTTTCTATTGCTTGTACAGCTTGATTGAACTGTCCAGCCTTAGTCGCAGCAGCAGAGATTGTCGAAGTGATAGAGAGCGCTTCGCTACGAAGACGAGCAGCCTCCGTTTCATCAGTCGAAGAGATTTCAGATGCTTGGGACAGAAGTGTGCGAGAGAGAATCTTAGCGAGAGCCATGTGCTCTGCGCCGAGAGCCTGACCACTCTTGATTAGAGAGACGGATGCCTCCCATCCTAATTTTTCAAGTAGGGATTTAGCGTCTGCGATTGCAGCGCGGTTAGGATAGATTTCGTATAGAGAGTCTGCGGCTGCAATGCCACGCTCACGAAGGGTAGAAGGTAGAGAGCGCGGCTTTAGCGTTTCGCTTGTTGCTTCATCGCGTGGCGTCGAAGGTGCGCGTCCATCTGGCGGTTCAGGACTTCCTCGGGCTGGTTCTCGTTCTCCCTGTAAATCTTGTAGGCTTCCGCTAACGGGTCTTTCTTCGGCGGAAGGATTTTCAGCCCTTGCTTTCTCTTCTTCGATGATTTGTCTGACATACGTGTGCTGCTTTCTGAAAGCTTCTACGCTCTCTCTTCCGTTCTGCTTAATATACGCCCTGAAATACTTTTTGAGAAATTCCCTCGCTTGCTCAAATGTTCTCCCGAACTTCTGATAATCACCCGCAGCGTAGAAAGCTACTAATTCAGTAACCTTTCTTTCAACGGGAACGTTGCGCTCAGACGGAGTATTTTTGAAATAATCATCATAAGCTTTGATGTCGTTCGTTTTTCCTAAGTCCGCGAAATCCTCTGCGCTCAGATGCTCAGAGTAATGCTTCATGCCAGAGCCTACATACTGCCCTTCGTGCATGTACTCGTGCTCGGTGGCGTGGGCAACATCCTGCTTGAATACGACAATCTTTGATGGTGTGGCGCGGCGAGCGCGCATCAGATTCCCAATAAAATCACGTAAGGGTTTTATATCTTCTTCGTCCCACCCCAAAGACTTCATGTGCGTTGCGGCTTCACGAAGATCGCGGATTACTTCTGCGGACTCTTCAGGCAAAAGAGTGAGGCCGTCTATGTCGGCGGAAGATTTATCTATAACGCGACGGATGAGTTCTGCGGCTTCAGGGTTGCCGACTACTTCATTGTCTTCTAAGGCAGTTAGAGAAGTGGAGGCAGACGCGGCGAGTTCAGCAGAGTTTTCAACGGAGCGCAACGCCTGATTCTGTTGCGCCATTTTCAGAGAGGCATCTACACCTCTCTCAATCAGTTGTTTTGATGCGCCGAGCCTACGAATCACCCTGCCGCGCCTATCAACGAGATAGATGTTCTCTGGTGGGATTGGTGGGGTTTCGGCACGCCCGTACTCAGGCCATGCTTCAAAACTCGTCTCGTGTGCGATGACAGACCCGTATTGATGTGATTGAACGTTGGGAAGCTCGGACTTCTTTATAGCAACCCAAACGGGGCGCACACCTGTAAAGTGGAAGTCAAACGGTCTGTCTGTAAATGCCCCCGCACTAAATCCCTCTCTCTCGATTGCCTCTAGTGCTTCAGGCGTCGTCTGGTGGTAAACATATTCGGAAGGCAATCGCGCTCCGGGCTGATACTCCTTCACGGACTCTATTCTACCACTCTGCGAAGATGCTTGTAGAGAGAAGTTCTTTACCGCTTCTGAGTAGTCTTCTGACTTTACAAGCGCTCCGCTAACTTCTTCTCCACTTCCTCGCGCGGCTCGCCCTTCTTCAACTCCACGTCGAAGTGGTTGGTCTCGAAATGTTCTTTCATCCGTTCCATCTTCTCTTTGAATGTCACTGGTTTTTCGTCTCGTTTGTCTTGGTCTTGTCGCATTCTCTTCTACTCCTGCACGCTCGCGCCAGTCTTCAAACACAAGTGGGTCAATATAAGTATCAAGCGCAATCTGGCGAGTGTCCCCAATCTTACGTGCGGCAATGTCTCCGACATCATCTCGCTTCTGCCAATACTCTTCCGCATTTGTCGGAGGCTGAATATCTTCAATCGCTTTACGTGCCGCTTCAGTTGCGTTCCACGTTCTAAAGTCGTGAACCTTGTAGAATTTACCGCCAGCGATTTGATTTAGATAGTTGCGAACCTTCGTATCATTAGTAGAGAACAACGCCCCACCGCGCGTCATTCTCCCCTGTAAATCCTGCGCTAATTGCGAGTCACGAATACTGTGTTGCTGCCTGACGCCAAGCTTTCCAATGAAATCAAAGTGAACAACATCGCCCTCTATTTTAACATGCTCTGCCCTTAAAGTGGTCGCCCCATACGCTTTTATTTTCGCCCCTGTGTCCGCTTCGCTGCCGACGCGAAAGCCTGTTAAAGCAATTAAACGAAGTACGCTTGCCTCTTCATTTCCACCTTCCGCATCCCGCTCAACCTGCTCCATTATTGCCGGTAATGCCGAATTGAATTCGCGTTGACGGATGAATTTTGCAACGAGTTGTGCTTCGGTGTGGGCAGCACTGTAGAGTCGTTGCGTTCTACCCTTACCATCTCGCCCTACAGCGAGAAGGCGCGCGTTCGGATCATCAGTAATGTGAACATCTGTCCATGCAGGAGGAATCTTGAGTGCCTTGCGTTCTTCGGGCGTAGCCTCTCGCATCTCAGGCCGTGCCATCTTGAGCGGGGACTCCGTTAAATCCGCAATCGCTTTAATTGCTTTTTGGATGAACTGTGGTGGATTTGCGCCTAAACTTTCAAGAGCATTGAGAGCCTCTTGAGAAGTCAACTCGCCACGACTAATAGCTTGTTCATACAAGCCTTCACGGGCAGCTTGTTTAACCTGCTGCTCGTGCCTCTCCCCAGCATTCTTCCGAGCTATAAAACTATCACTACCCGGAAATTCTTCAGACCTAATCTTCCAATCTTGGGCAATGTAATCACTCTTCGTGAGTTTCCACGAATCTGCCGCAAGATTGCGTAACCGAGCAAAGGCATCTGATTGTTCTGGCTCTGGTGCGGTTAATTTCCGCGGAGTGGTTGTTTCGGTAGGTTCTCGGTTTGAGCCGAAGGCAAAGGACGTATCCTCTTCACCCTGTTCAAAGCTTGCCTCAAGTAGCCCCTCGCGTTCAAGCCATGCGTCTCTAGCATACGAGAGGTTTGCGTCAACCGCTTCATCAGGGAGGCCGTAGTTACTTGCGAGGATGGAGAGTTCTTCTCGGATTCCTTCATCTTCATTTCCGTTCTCAACCTCTTTCAATAATCTTACCACATGAGCATCTGCAAGGAAACGCAATTCCGTGTCCAAGTCTTCCTTTTGCTCAGGTGTCAATTCTTCAAGGTCGGCTTCGGTGAAAGCCTCATTAGCCGACGAATATATTTTGCGAATTCCCCGTGCATCATCTTCGGCCATGCTCAGGAAGTTCGGATCAACATTCGATGCGTACTCTCTTCCACGCACGGCATAGCCGCCGCCCTCCGTGACCGGGTAGCCCAGCTCTGCGGCATGTGTAGCCATCTGCTCGGCAGTGTGTGAAGAGTTCTTATTGACAAGACCAATCCAGCGACCGCCGAGAGATTTCGTTGAAAGACGCTTTAATTCGCCAGCGTTGGCATTATCTCTGTCTGGTCGGATGCCGCCTGAGAGCATGACGAACTCCGCAAGGCTGTGGCGGGTTTCATCTGCTTGCCGCCTACGGCGCGGCTTGCGGGTGATATGCTTAACTGCTTTCTGCAACGCAGGACTGGTCTCTTCAATATTTTCAGGGGCGACCGCACTTGTGGTTCCTGCGGCGGGCGGTATAGCAATAACTTCCTGTGCCTGCTTCTGTCCCTGAGATTCTGACAGTGACTCGCTCTTCGGCTTAATCACCAAGCCATGCCTTGTTGTCAGCGCCGCCTCTCTGTTGCCGCCCTGCTTGCGCGGGTCTTGAACTATTGATATGCCGCCTTCATTATTTCTGACTTTAAGGCGTCCATCGGGCGTGCGTCCAACGACCTCTCCACCGTCAATGTTGGGGTCAGAGTGGCGAACTATCTGCTTTGGAGTGATGCGGCCTGGTGGCTGAGAAGATACTCCCTCAGTTCCCGCGTCACTCGGCTGAACTTCTTCACCTTGCCCCGCCGGATGAACCTCCTGCCTATCCTGCGCCGCACTCGCTTCGGGAGCGTGTTCACTGGAAATATCTGTTGCATTTATCGCTCCTTCGCTAAGGTCTGGAAGATTATCAGTAGGTTGGCCTTCTGCTCTCAACTGTAATTCAGCGCGAAGATATGCTTGCCTTGCCTGTATCTCACCCAATCTTGATTGCTTCTGAGAAATATTATTCTCAATAATCTTTTGAATCTCTGGCGTAGCACCGCGAGAAAGACTTGATTGCAAGCCTCGTATCTCACTTGAAAGCGGTAAGCCTTCATCTGAGAGTGATTGCAGTTCACGATTGATCTGCTCATTCGTACCAAGCAGTTCACGCCCGGACTCTCTTGCGGGGACTGTGCTTACTTGCTGGCGTTCACTTAAGACTTGCCGCTCTAATTCTGCCCCCCCGTGCTCTATATGAGCACGCGGATACATCTCTTCATAGCGAGCAGTCTGTTCGGGAACATTATCAGGTGAGACATAAGAAGATTGAATCTCTGCCCCTGTCTCTGGATGACGAGCCGTTACAACTTGCGTTGTGCTCTGGCTTGGCGGTTCGACGTGACCTAAGAGAGAACCATAAGAACCGTCATTAACCATGCTCTTAATCTGGGCGGGCGTTATCTCTCGCGGGTTGTGGATGAATGTGCCAACGCTTGTTTCGGTCGCCGCCAAGTCGCGCGGGTAAGGCGGCATCTCTTCTCCAGGCGTAACTAGAATTGCTTTTCTCCGACCGGCGACGAACGCCTCCATTTGAGCATTTATCGTCTCAGGTGTTTCCGGCGTCGGTTGCGGCGCAGACGGCGCTTGATTCGGCGTAGGTGCTTCATTGGGGGATGCTCCTTCTCTGCGTACCAGCGCAGTCGCACCAGGTTCTTGTGGCATCGAGCCTTGCGCGGGTTCAAGGTCAGGCGTTTGGTTAAGAATCTGCTCACCACGCGACGAGTCGAAAGTCTCAACCATTGCGTCGAACTCTTCCGGCGAAACAGTGACATAACGACTTGGATTGACCTGTCCTACCTCTTCATATGTTAAAGGGCGGAAGTGTTCGATTCTACCGGAACCGTTTTCGCCAGGCTCAGCGTTTACTACTCCAATGCGGCCACCCTCACCGCCGCTTTCCTCCTGCACATACACAGGCACGCGCCCGCGAGCGCGAGTGATGGCTGCGCGAACATTTTCAGGTAAACGCTCGCCTACTGCGCCGCGCCCTTCACTCGCCATGCGCGCCTCTTCCGAGACACCAGCACCTACCGTGCCCGTAAATTGCAATACGCCAGAGAGAATCGTATTCGTCATCGCGGCGCGCATGGCTTCTTGATGAGATGAACCGAATGCCCGCTCAATCGCATACGTGCCTGTTGCTACCGTTCCGAGATGTGCCGCCAAGTCACCACCGCGCGCAAGCAAGCCTTCTGTCGAGGCAAAAGGACGAATGCGTGCAGCCGCCCCGAACATTGCGCCATAGCCCGCGCCTTTCACAGTCTCCATTGCTGCACGCCCGTAACTTTGCCCGCCTCCAAGTGACTCAAGCCCGCCAAGCGCCGCCATCGCTTTGACTGGCCCCGCCACCTCGCTGAGTGCCGCGAGTTGAACAACGTCAGAGACTACACGCGCGCCGTTTGTTAGAACGCTCTGAGTGTCGGTTTGCCCCCTAGTCGAAATATCGTGAGCTTCACGACGCATAGCGAAATACTGTTCGCCCTCGCGCGCCAATTGTTTAATGCGCTGGCTCCCTGTTACGTCCCCGATAATTCTCCAGACCCCTGGAATGAGGGTTGCGGTGTTGCTCGCAGAGATGTCCAGCCCTGTATCCAAAGCTGAGAGCCAACCGGGTTCATTTGAAAAGCGACGCTGTAGCCCTTGAGCAATCTCCTGCGCCTGTTGGTGCTGTTCGGGGCTAAGCGATGCTCGCAACTCCTCTTCGTGCTGCGTTGCCTCTCTCATCTGATTTATGCGCCGCTCAATTGCACCGTCATCAAGAGGCATCGCGTTATGATTGCGCGGATCATATTCCCATTCGTGCGACATCTGTTGGCGCACTTGGTCACGAACGCTATTCAACTGTAGTGCGGCTCGGATTTGCTGCCCGCTGGCCTGTACGCGCGCAGCCTCTTCTCCCCTTGCTGTAAATTCAAATGGTCTATTTGGCCTACGGAAATCAATAGAAGGGCGTGGAGGCACCGCAAGAGGCGAGCGTGGGCGGTTATTCGTCTGTGGAGATGCAGGCAAACCTGCATGCTCTCGCAAAGCTGCTCTTTCCATGTCCGCCAAGGCGGGAACAGACTGGGCTTCTCCCGCTTGCTTGCGTCGCGCAACGGTGAATGCAGCTTGGATTAGTTGTGGCCTTGACCAGCCCGCCGACTCCCCAGGTAGCGTACCGAGGTATTTCACGAAGTCAGCATCTGTGACTTCGCCTAAGTTCGGCTCGCCGCCATTTGCGCTCCCTGCTTGGGATTGTCGTCTAATCGGCTCGTTGCGTCTTTGAATCCTGTCCCGTCGTCGCAAGTCAGCCTGATATTTATTGAGCGTAGCTACGGCATCTGGGTCGCTATTTTGAACGTTGGCGAAGAGAGTCTGAGTGTTCCGTCTTTCTTCATCCGTCTTTGGCACAGGAATGCGATTTCTACGACGCCATTGCTCAAAAGCCGCTTGGTCAAATGTCTCGTGCCTCTGTCTATCTGCCGCCTCTCCCAGTGCTGTGCCTACAACGTAGCCCTGCTCAGGTGTTAATTGAGTCGTGATAGGCGAGGCGGTGGATGCTACCGGTTGAGATGTCGGCTGTCCCTGTGCAGCCCTTGTCGGAAGGGTCGTTCCCGGTGTGGCGATGACAGCTTGGCTGGGCGTGAACGTGACTTGATTTGGCTCAAGTGTGCCCTGCTCCGGCTCGCCTTCGTCAGTCGCCCTACGTTTACGAGTAGTGTACGTGGGAACAGTAAAAGGAGAGGGTTGGCCTGTCACTTGATTTGCCTCGGTTGAAGGGGTTGGCTGTGTTTGCAGGCCAGCCTGTGCGCTAGTCGAGGATTGATTGATTCGTGCTATCTCAGTAGCGATGGGCGGTGGCGTAGCTTGAGGCTGTTGGCCTTCATGCGCCGAGCCTGAAAGAGGCGCGCCACTGATTCGCGCTATTTCGTCCTGAACATTCTGCGGAGGCTTTGAGTTTCCGTTAGAGCCGTTGAAGCGAGCTAAGACGGTCGGTACATAATCAGTATCAGTGAAGTAAGGTCGTCCTAGCTGTCGGCTGACATACCTATCTTCCGTATGCGGCAATCTCTGACCACTAGCAACTGCGTGCTGCACAGCACCAATACCAGCATGATAGGCTGCTGCTCTCTGGTCGAATTGATCATCGCCCGGAAAGGCATTAAGGATTGATTTGTAGTAGCGCAGCCCTGCTCTGATTTTACCTTGTGGGGTAGCCCACTCTCCCGGTGTAACATAATGCAGTCCTGTGGAGGGAATTACCTGCAATCCACCAGATGCGTGAGAATCCGGGCGAGCTTCATTCGTGACGCGCCCGCTTTCTTGGCCTCCTATTGCCGCTATCTCCTGACGATGACGAGGCGCAAGCCCTTCCTCTTCGGCCAATTGGTCAATGGTTGATAGGCCGCTTGGCTGTGGAGGACGAACGCCTATGCGCTGCATCTCGTCTATGATGTTTTGGGGAACGGACATTTACTTAATCATCAAACCTGTCATACTATGCGCAAAGGAGGTCTCCCGATGCTCTTTATTCTCTTACTTCTCTTATCTCAAGAACCAAGGATTACACCCGGCCAATCCGTGTACATCGTTGCCCTACAAAGCAACAGCGCCGACATCTCCTTTACCTCGCTTGACCTCACAACGGAAAGGGAGATTAAGAATGGCTTCAAAAAACGCGGTGTATATAAAGTCGTCCCATCGTTGAATGAAGCGGATTTTGTTTTCTTTATCATTGTTCAGTACGACGATTCACACACCCTAATCAAAAATATCCTTGCGCTGGCTGTTTCAAGAGAGCAGTACATCAGGAATAAGAATGACCTCGCACAACTCCGAAACTCTGCCTTCTGGCAATCCGACCGCGCGGCGCGCGTGCGAGTCAAACTGAAGTCTGTCCTTGAAGATTTTCATAAAGCTCACTGAATCTGCAAAAAAGGTAGTGTGTCGTAGAAAGTCTTTAATGCTTGGTCTCGCTTACGTCCCGCAGACATCTCTCGTATCTCATTAAATCGTCGAACGAGATTAGCCAGAGGGGTCGATGTTGGGTTCGCTACGGTCGGATGATTGCGCCCTACGCGCAAACGAAACTCGTCCACATCCCTCTGAGCCTGCTGGTATTTAGTTCGTACACTACTTCGAGCCTGCGCTAGTTGCTGCTCGTCACGTTCAGTGACATTCTCCCAGACATCCGAAGGGTGGATGATCCCAGCGTCAATATCTGCCCAGATAGCATCCATGTTGGGAGTACCATCTTGGTTTCGATATTGCGCCCTCTGGGTGATTTCGGGTTTCACCTGACGGTTCCGCAGTGACGGGGCAACACCGGCTCTGGCTTCATCACGAATCTGCTCATCACTTGGAATGCCGAACATCTCATAAGGGAGTTCTGCGTTAGTTATCTCCCTTGGTCTCGCTACATTGAGAGGTTGGCCGGTTCTGCTGTCTGTGCCCGCACGCCATACGTGCCCCTGACCATCGGTCAATATCGGGGTTCCGTCCGGCGCGATCTGCATTGTTATCTTCTGGCTCTTTGTTTTCTTAACCAGAGGCACGCCAGCGTTTTCGGCGGCACGTACCAAAGCTTTCGTGCGCGGGTCGGTCGCGTCGGGGTCAAAGTCCTCAAGGTCGTTGTAGATACTGATGATCCTCTGTTGAGCGCTGTTTCGCGCCGTCTCTTGGTCGCGCGCAACGTTCCGCTGATCCTCATTCTGATTGTGAACAATCCCCGCGACTCTTGCAGCGTTTTCGGTCTGGGCGGTCTCGTTCGCTATACGGTTATGTTCAATAGATGCCGCTTGAGCATAGTTGCCTTGAGCCTCCGTTTGAGATTGCTCCCTCTCCATCCTCTGTTCCAGAGACGGCGCTATTCCGGTCGCCGCGCCCTGCGTTATAGCTCCGACAAGGCCGTTCTGAAAGAATCCCCTCAGCCCACCAAGTGCCAAAGCCTTCAAGTGGCTCATCTTTTTAGGAGGAGCAATATCAATTGAAGAGTCTGTAACAGTGATCTTCTGGTTCGCTGGGGTGTTGGTCTGTGCTGCCAGAATCGCTGCCCGACGCTCCACCTCGGACATTCCTCTGGTGTCTATGTGAGTCCCTGCCATTCTAGGTCTGGTGGTCGTGTCGCTGGGCATAGTTGGAGGAGTGGCCTCTGCTTGAGGGTTATAGCCTGGCAGTTCAGGTGTGGTTGGTGCGGGTGGATTGTAGCCGGGTAAATCCCTTGTGGATTGCTGTAAGCCTTGCTGCTCGGGTGGGCGTGGCGAGAAGATAGACGCTTGATTATTAGTTGGCCCTTGCACTGCTGCAACGCGACGAACGACTTCCTCCAGTGTCTCCGGGCCGGGCAACTCGCGCTCATCCGGCACGCGGCGCTTGCGCGGGAAATAGCCGGGAAGCCGGTCAACTGCGCTTTGGGGAATGTGAAAGCTCATAAGGGATGACCCTCTTTAGAAATTACCTAAATTGGTTATCAATAGTTATCAAAATGCGCTTCTCTAATTCCTCATAGGGTATTTTTATTCTTGCACTCATGGAGTCACCTGCTTTGAAACAAACCCACGCGCCACAAAGTTATAGCTTCTGTACTCACTAATCCATTTATGCCCACCAATAATTCATAAACGTATATTGGCGAATCCAAACCTACCCACACCCGGCCAATGAAAATACCGAGGCAGGTAGTAAAGACCGTCACCAGCGCTATGGACGCTTGTGAATACTCCCATATCAGATTGACCTTTCGCTGCGACTTGGAATGTAAATCCTCTTCCGATGTCGTATCGGGGGCTTTAGATAAATGGTCGTCCGTCTTGACCAGCCGCGTTTGTGATTCCTCCATCTGAACCTTGACGGGTTGTTCATCAATTTTCACGCTGGGGGTTTCGTTCAAGCCTTGCCGTTTCCTTTTCGCTGTGCCTCTAAAAATCTGCTTGTCATTTCCCGTTCCCGCCCAATTTCCTCTGCGCCTTCATCTGCTCAATTTGAAATTCAAGTAAGCCCACTTGAGCCTTTGCTTTATCAGCCTCCGCTACGGCTTTATCTTTTTCTCGAGATGCATCTGCCGCTCGCTTCTCCGCAGCCCTTAACTGTTGCATCGCGTCCAGTAGGGACTTGGAGGCAACCGCAAGTGAATTAACGTCGAAGTTGGTCGCCTCCGACCTGTTCCTTCTCCAGTTAGCAAACCAGTTGATGAAGGCCACAAGCGAACCCGCAATGATTGCGGTGATGACGTTTTCGCCCAAGTGAGGCAAGGCAATTTGCATCGCATTGTTATCCGCCTAACCTCTCGTTTACCGACTTGGCTAATTGAGCCACTTCCTGAGCCTGTGCAAGCAGTAAGTCAACCTCTCGCCTGTTCATCGCCTTCATCGCCTTCATCGGTAACGCTCTGGCTACATATCTCCCGCCAGCTTTCGACGAAGCAAACGAATGCCTTCTGAATTGACAAGTCTCTTCCGGCAAAGAGCAGTTCACAGGTAACTCGAAATAGAACCAGCCCGGTCTATGCGCGTCCTCTTCGGCTCGTCCAAAATCTGTGGAGATGTATTGAAACTCCACGTCAGAGAGTCCGGTGAGGAAATAGAGGAAACGCATCAAACCGAGCAGAGGGCGTTTCCACAGGGGTAAATCCACCAACGCGGGGCGCTTGCCGACCAGAAAGGCCGTGAGCGCACCATCCAAGTGCATCCGGGGGGCTTCTCTGTTAAGAGAGACTCCCATGTCATCTACCTCCAGTCTTTCCGGGGCCGAGCGGATCACCACCTTCGCCATCTTCCGGCAACGGGTCAGATGGGGGCGGGTCTTGTGGTACATCTTTAGGCTTAGGCTGTTCCTCTTCGTGTTTCTTCTCTTTTTCGTGACTCATGTTTACTTTCCTTTCTTGAATTATTGGCGGACGTTCCGCGTGCATCCTTGCTTCCCTCCATTACCACAGATAGACTCTGCGGCGGTTGGAGCGAAGTTCTAGTGCCTTTGCTCTGACAAGGGGCGATTAGGTGCTGAAACATCTTTTCGCCCCGCTCCGTTTTCAATTCTGGCAGAGAGTAGATAACAATTTGTTGCTTAGACAAAACTATTATTGGTGTTCCTCTCTGCCAGAAATCTATTCACAACGTCTTCACCTCAGACAGCCAATTAGCTATCTGCTCAACGAGCTTTCCCTCATCTTCACCCTTGACGAAGTAAGCATCTATTCCCGCCTTCTCAATCAACGTAGTCTTCTCAACCGTCTTGCTGTACGCCGTATATGCTGCTATCCAGGGATGACAATCCGTCACACCTTGAGATTCGGTGAGCCTTATATGCTCGGCAACGCTAAAGCCGTCCATCTGCGGTAGAGCGCAATCTAAAACAAGCACGTCGAAGCAGCGCCCCTCTTTGATTGACTCCATGAATTGAATCACGGCATCTAAGCCACGCTCGACCGCCGAAACTTCATAGCCTTTATGCCGGAGCGTCGTAGCCAGCATGTTGAGAATGTCCGGCGCATCATCAACTATTAGGACTCGATGTAATGTGCATGGTCGGGTCATCAAAATCAGTCGGCTCAATCTTTAGTTCAAATTCCAAACGATTTATACATCGCTGGTATTTCTCCTCCCTAGACCGCGCTCTTAACACGTGCTTGGCAAAGTCGTCTCGCAACTTCTCGCATTCTTCGTTGGCAACCATTAACTGTTCGTACCTCTTTTGAAGCCCTGCCTTTTCAGCAACAAGAGCCGCATATTTAGCTTGCTCGGATGCGGCTAACTCCTTCCAATTATTGAGAGCGGTCTTCTCGGCGTCATCAACGCCTTTTTTGAATTGAACCCAAAAGTAAGCGACGACGAGCGCGAGCAAGGCAACAGCCGCAAGCCCGGCGACAAGACTACCGGGCGTAATTTCAACAAGAGGTTCATAATTCATGCCGTAGGGTTTTCACTAAGCTTTCTTTTTCTTCTTTGCAGGCTCTAAATCCCTGTGCCCCTTCTTAGGAACTAACTTTTGGAAGTTCACCCAACGGGATTCATACCGTTTAGGCTTCTTCTTTGGTTTAGCCTTCATTTCGGCTTCTTTAGTGCTGGCGTCTTCAAATAATTCTCCAACACGTCTATATCCGAATTAGCCCTTGCGCTTCTTACGCTCGCCACTACGGGTTTAGCTGTCTTCACAAAATGATTCACTACGAATCTCAAAGCAATATCTATCCCTGCGGTCGCTAATGGATTCAAATGCGCCAGAGGTAAGATTTCAGATTGAAATTCTTTGACTAGAGAAGTCAGCACAGGTAAGAGTTGAGCTTGAGCGCCGGGTTCGGTAGCAGATTGAAAATCCAGCTTGAATTTATCAATCTTTGCTGACCACTTGTTGATGAATTCAGCCGACTGTGGGGCTGAGATTGCCAGATCGTGCGCGTAGCTTTGTGCCTCGTCGAGCGAGCTAAATACGTCGCGGTTTGTGCAGCCTGCCAAGAGGCTGAGGAAGATTGTCAGTGAAAGTAAGTAAGCCAATTTGCTTTTCATGCGTAGTTCCTTTCTAGTTTGAGTACACGAAATGGGGTGGAAAATAATCTGGAAATAGTTGAAATAACGCTTGACAAAGTGCGACACTTAGAGTAAAGTGTTCTCACGGTCAAGGCAAGATAGACCGAAACCAACACAACAGCCAAAAGGCCAACGTAAAGGAGAACGAAATGCAAATCACCACAAGTTATTCCACTCAAAAACAGCAAGCCATAGCCACAGCCACCGGGAAAAACGCTCCCACCACTCGCACGTTTGAAATTGAACCGCTTGAATTGAGCGAGAAGTTGCGCCAGAAATTGCAGTACAAACCGGGCAACTTCTTTTTTGAGATACGCGGTCTGGATTTGAGCGGACAGCTGCGAGGGCGTTATCAAGGTGCTTCTACCGGATTCGGAGAGTTCCCGTTGACCTACGACGACGACGAGCCTCTGACCGCCAAAACGTTCGAACAACTCTTTGCCGAGACGGAAGCAAAAGTAGTAGAGGCGCGTAGACAGCGCGAGATTAGTAGCCTTTGTGCGCGTGCCGAACACGCAGCGCAACGTGTGACAGAAGCGGAAGCTAAAGCAGAGAAAGCAAGCGAGCGCGCAGAGAAACTGGAAGAGATGCTTCAAGAGGTCTATCGCCTCAACCAACAAGGCGGGCCGGGTTCGCGTAGAGCAGTACGCGAGTTGATCATTCAAGCCGTCGAAGTTGACGAGGACAAAGAGTGACAAAGTGCCGACTAAGCACCCGCGAGTACCGGTAATGTTCACGGCTGAGGAACTAAAAAACCTCAGCCGTGAGGCTGCCGATAAGATCACCGTCCCGAATCTAATACGCAAGAAACTTAAACTGCCGCCGCTCAAAAGAGGAGCGACGAAAGGCAACCAACGCGCAAAGGGCAATCCGGGGCGTTGGAAAAAGGAGAAAGAATAAAGGAGTAGGTAAATGAGAGAATCGGAAGAACTCAAAAAAGAGCGCGAGAAAGGAAGGAAATAGTCATGCTCACACTTCTTGTAGATTACACAGACAGAGAGCGGGCCTTGCTGCTCGCTCTCGTCAACAACTTCACGGCCTACGACGAGGAGACGGGGACAAGACTGACCCGTTCCAGTGGGCGGCGTAAAACGGGCAGACCTTCCCGCTATTATCTTGCCTCTGAAGAGGTCAGCAAGGTCTTTACGGCACACTCTGACCGCGAGGCGGTAGAGAAAGCAAACAAACTTTTGCAGGGAAGTTAAGATACGACACAGAGCGGCGGACACTCCACAGAGCGCAGCGATGGTTAGAATTACTAATGTGATTGCGAGTTTCAGGGGAATTCCTTTCATGCAATTACATCCGGCCAGATTTCAGTTAGTGGTTCATCAACTTCTTCCCGCGTTGGGCGCTTTGACTGTTTGAACCACTTCTCTTGCTGGGTCTGTGCTGCAAGGCTCGCGCGTGTAGACAACTCCCAAAGCTGTGAATATTCAGCTAGCCACGACCAATAGCTGAGCGACCAGAACTTGAATCGAGCTTGACTGCCTAGCCATCGCCACGAGAGGTAGGCAGAGCAAAGCATCTGGACAACAAACTCCCAAACGCGGAGGTCGGGCTGGCGAATCTGCTTCCTGACTCGATACATACTGTAGATGTGTACGAGCCACATCTTCTGCTCACGAATCCATTTCATTGTAGACTTCCTCCCTACTTACTAACTTCAACTGAGCCGATATTCGTCGATTGTGTGGGCGCAACCTGAGCTTGGACAATATCGTTCACAGCCAATTGCTTCCCTGCATTCTTATCCATTGAAGCTGAAGCAATCTTGTGTGTGATGAATCCTGCGATTGTGTAAGCCAGCGCATCTATTCCCGCGACGATCAAGTCACTGAGTTGCCCTTGCAGGGTCTCAGGAAGATAGATTTTGTACTTACCTAAAACGGTGATGATTACAGCAGCAAGCCACGAGGCGAGCATTAACTTAAATCCTGTAGTGTCCACGGTGGCTTTTGGCACTATTGATGCCGGTACTATTACTTTGTCTTCCAATCAAACACCTCTTTCTTTAATGTTAAATTTCAATCTTTCACTTCCTCGACGTTCCTGATAATCACTTTCAGATGGGGCAATCTAGCCGCACCCGATAGAATCATCGTTCGCACCAATAATTTGACTTCGCGAGGGAAATCATTCTCAGGCTCATCTACGCCTTCAACGTAAAGGTCAACTCGGATTTGAGCCGCTTTCTTCATTCGTAAAATATCGTATCCACTACCGCCCCGAATTTCTTATCATGTACAATCACCGAACTCGGTCTATTCTTCTTAGCTTCTGCCTTGGCATAAGAGAGCGCTACACGTTTATCCCAAGAGGGATAGCCGACAGTTCCTTTGCTTGATCGGACTCGCCAGTTGTCTTTGAATTCGACGTGGTATTTCATAAGAATTATCTTGCGAGCGGCTAACGGGAACCCTCCTTTACCTCAGTCCAGCTTCGCTCATTTTGCTTCTCGCTGATTAGCCGCTCGCAAAAAACAAAAAGCCAGCCAACTTTGAACTTAATCAAAGTCAACTGGCGGCCTACCTCAAAGGGTATGGTCTGGCTAGTTAGTCTCTATTTTTCAATTCAGGCTGCGTGCTGCCATGCAAGGATGTCCTAATCTCGTGTCCCTTCAGCGTTCCCACTGAAGGCATCCTTGCCTACGTGCCGCAGCCTGAAGCCTCAACTTTTCAACAAAACCTCATAAAGCCTAATCTGCTTATCTATCTCTTCAATATTCCTGTCAGAGTTGGACTTTATGATCGTCTGCGCCTTTATCGTTCTATCAGCAATGTCTCTAGTGTTCAATTCCGCGCGCTTGCGCTTTTCCAGGCTCTCGATAAGCCGGCGCGCGTCCGCTACGGATATTCTAATACAATCCGCCTGCGATTCAAAGGTTTTTTCTAAGACTTCAGCCATTCAGTTTCCCTTCCACAGCAGTGCACGAAATGGTATGGTGAAATAGTTTGTTTTAGCAAAGAAATATATTGACAAATTCTTTGTTAGAGAGTAGTATCTCTGTGTTCGATTGAAACTTTGAAGGAGATTAAGACAATGACGAACGGACATTACAGCGTACAAGACAACGGAACAACGATGGCTTTCTTGACAGACGAGACTCGTCATAGCGAGTTCGTTGGCACGATTAGCTTTTGCGAGACAGACGAAGAATTTACCGCGTGGGCTTCCGGCGATTCGCTGGCTTGCAAGTATGATGACGAGTATTACGTTAAAGTGAAAGTCAACGAAGACGACTACGAAGCTATGACCCTCAGCGCGGCTAACGAGTACATCGCCAGCTTGGAGGAAAGCGATGAAAATTAACACAACAGAATCTGTCGCGCGCCTCCTGGAATGCTCCACGCAGACCATTCGCAACATCGCACACGATCTGGAAATCGAAGTCCCGCGCGGCGGCATGGTCTTCTCCGATAAAGAGGTAAAGCTCATCAAAGATGAGAAGGGGCGGCGCAAGCGAGGCAGGCCGCTTGACCCGAAACCGTCCGGCGTAGCGTTGTACCAGCGCGAGCGCGCGAGGCGTAAGAAACAATTACAGCAATCTTGCTGAACGTCTAACATTAATTCACGCATAGTATGATTGCGTAAGAAGGAGAAAAGTTATGGATAGCAGTAGCATCAAAAATTCACACGAAATCCACTTGGAGTGGATGCACGATTACTTATTCGCTGAGAAGCAACTGATTTACCCCCTGACAATCCAATGTCGCACCTACGAAGAGCCTGTCAACAATCCGCCGCGCCTGCGCGTGCTGTCGGAATATGTCATCTCCGACTACGCAGATTTCCTGCGCCTGCGCGAGACTGCGCGACGCACCGACTTTGCGTTGTTCACTTCACGCGCTAGGCAGCGTGACGGCGAACTGTTTTATTTCAAGGTCGACGCACTGTACGCATGCTGCGCGGACGGTCGGTTGTTAAATTTCGACCTCTCGCGTGAGAGCGTGTACGACTGCTCGAACACGCGATTCGAGCAACTGCCTATCCGTCCGTTTTGGGCGTTAAAGGCGATTGCTTGAAAGTGCAATCGCAACGGACACCAGGTTGAAGCGTTGACTGTGTGGCGCGGGAGCATTCAACCCCAACCCCTCGACAACTCCACGACTTTGAAACCCTTACCTTTTGAAGTCGTGGAGTAATTCTAATCTCCACTCCGAAACGCACAAGCCAAAGTTGAATCACAATGCAAGTTAGTGTTCGTGCATACAACACAAGAACAGGCGCACTCGCCGTCTGGCGATTCGTAGCAATCATCGCAGCCCTCGCATGGTTGACTGCCGCCGAACGAGCAAGCGCAAAAGTCGCCAGCGCAGAAACAATCAATGTAGCCCATACCTTCGCACCCCATCTTCTCACCTCGCCGGAAACTCAAACAACTTTGATCTTCCATTCACCGCCCGACTTCTTAGACTCTTTCACGCAGAGATAAAAGACGAATGGAAACATCTGAGCAGCAACTTTCAATTTAACAAGTGCATCGTCTCGAATGAACGAGCCTTTTATTTCGTGAAACTCTACCTGTCCGGTCACGGCTCGAACGGTCATAAAATCCGGCGTGTACCTGCAATCGTCTGCTAGCTTAAAGGTCACGGCTTCATACCACCAATCTAGTAGTTCGCCTGATAACTTTCTGCGCTGAAGGATGTCAGCATATGCAGCTTCAGTACGATTCATCGTGCCAGCGATACGACGCTTGCCACGACCTGCGGCAATTATCTTTTGAATGTTTGATGAACGAGTTAGCATCTCAGCTATCTATCCTTGTACGGCGCACGAACTGACTGTTAGCTCTTTTGGTCATATTTAATTCAGGCGTTAGACAGCCTTATATTCCAGGCGAGTCTTTAATTCTTCTCTGACAAGATGCTTCCAATCTTCATCGCCTGTAGGGTTCGCCTTACAGAGGTCAATGAAGAGTATTGCAAGTTCACGAGTCGTTAATTGTTTGAGTACATTGATACGCGGGTCAGGCGGTCTAACATCAGACTCAATCCGACCACCCTCAACTTGACTTTTATCTTCGCTCATCCTTCCCCCTCATTCTCAGCCGTTCACCCCAAAAGACATCACGCACGAACTCTGCCCGACTCTGCGCCACACGTTGAGCATATTTCGTGAAATACACATATATGCGCCTGAAACGGAATATCGCTTGCAAATAAGTCTTCACGGGCGTAGCCCAATTGCTCGACCATGTAATCAATAGCCGAATTAATTAACTTGTCTTTACCACCGGGCGCGTTTGCATATTCATAATCACCGCTCTCGCTTTCAAGCACGTACAAGATGAACTCTTCTGGGCGGCCTACGTTTTCAAGAGCAAGGAACTCCTGCTCGTCATCGTGAAAAGTCTTGAGCGTTGCATTAGTGGGGCTATGCCTGCGCGCTCTGACCTTATCGCCAAGTTTTTTCTCCACTGTGTACTCGAAACAATCTTTGCCAATAATCGTATCGCCTAAGCGCATGTCGCGTATGCTCATAACGTAACCTCGCTAATCCGCAAGTCCGATTCTCTTACCGAAATACCACTTGCCTTTGTTATCCGAAGCATTCAAGCCCCCCTTCGGGCGATTACTTGGTGGCGTAGCATCTAGGCTTCTATAGCAGTATGATTTACTATCCTTGCGCCATATAAAGACGTACCAGAAGCCTCGGAATCTAACATCGAGCCAAAGGCGTATACTCGGATTGCTCGCGCCCATGTTGTTGATAATCATTCGTCCTATCTGCATTATCTTTTCCTCTCCTGCTGTGGAGGGAAACGAAGGTGTTTCAATCCGTTCCCCGCCTGTTAGCTTTGGACACGCTTAGTAGCACCACACTTGGCGCATCTCAGCCAGCCTTTTAGTTCTTTTATTGGTTGCCAGTTGTGTAAGTAGCATTTCTTCATGCCGCACGCTCCCAGACTAAATCTTTAATACTCGCTTCAATCAACAAACTGTTCCCGCCAAGATTCACAAACTCCCTCAAGTCTTTCGTCGGCGGAGTCCAGATACAGGAAAATACAGGTAAGTGGTTTTTCAACTTCATTGCTCCACGTTGACCGGGTTCGTCGTTGTCAGCAACGATCACAGCACGGCGGATTTTATGCGCGCGAATGTGGTTTACAATCATTTCTTCACAGCCCAAACAAGAAGGCCGACCAATCGCATATAAACCAAGAGTTAGTGCCGCCGCCGCATCCGTCACGCCCTCGACAATGAACATAGTTGATTCAATATCCACACTCGGAATAAACAGACCTTGCTTGCTTCCTTTGACCGCCCACTTTCTCCCGTCCGTGCCGCGTAGCCTTATGCCCACAATCTCATCATTCGCATCTTTCATGGGAAAAGCCCATGCTTGATCATTCCATGCGCACCCCAGCGCACAAAGAACGTCAGCGGTAACACCCAACTCTGCGGCAAGAATGCCCATGCGTTTATAATCGGTTGCTTCAAACCATTTTAGCCAAAGACTCTCAACATCAATCGTCTGCTCAACCTCTACAACCTTCGGTTTCGTATAAACCGGAATGACATCATTCGATTTATGCAGCCATCCGCTATTCCTGGTCTGGCAGTCACTTTCAACCCTCATGCAGATCGAAGCGTTGTCGGAGTATCCGCACCAATCTATATGGCGACAGATTTTGCACGGATGCTTTTTATTTACTCGACACCACTTCATATTTTTACAGCAAAGGTTGCCGATTCGCGCTTAGGTCAACTCTCTTCCATCCATTATTTGCAAGTTGGGTAATCAATCTTGATGCCTCAGCGCGCGAGAAATTCTGAGCATCCACATAACCCGCTCTTTGCAGCACGTTCGCCTGTTTAATCGAGCACAGGTCGTTTTTCCATCTGTAGAACTGGTGATCTATGATTTGCTTGGCCTGCGCATACGGCATGTCGGTCGGGTCAATACCTTGTTTGAGCAAAAGAGAACGCTGCTTCTCGCTCAAACTCTTCCCCTTATCCCACCCTCTTTCTCTTTGCGGCGTCAGATGAAACACGTCGAACGGACTCACCGTTTGAAGACTGAACTGCGCCTTTGCTACCACCCTTGCCCGTCTAGCGGCCTCTCGTTGCCTTCTCTCTTCTTCTTCCCGCCTCAACTCGGCCTCGGCTTCCTCAAGTGCTCTGGTCATATCAACAGGTTGACCATTCTGTTTGGCCTTGTTGATTGCCCGTTCAATCGCAGCCTCAGAAACTTTTCCGCCAAGAATATCGGCGGTAGTCATTAGCTTATGTCGACCGGAGTTACCGACAAAATCTAATACAAGTGCAGAGGGCTTTGAGCTTTCGGCTATTGCAATCTTTCTATCTTCTGCTAACCCCCAATCATCAACTAGATTTCCAAGAGGACGAAGGGCGCGACCGATGATTTGTGCATAAAGGCAACGTGATTTAGTTGGGCGAGCTTGTAAAATAACTTCAACCCCGGCCTCGTCGTACCCTTCAGTCAACACCCCGACGTTACATAAAACCTGGGTCTTCCTTTGTGAAAAGTCTTGAAGTATTTTATGACGCTTGTCTTTCGGCGTTGCCCCACAAACCCAATCCGCCATGCCCGGGCAATGACGATTGAATATCTCTGCCAATCTCTCAGCCTGCTTGACCGAGACGGTAAATGCCAGAGTTTGCCGATTACCGATTATCTCTATTGCCGATCCCGCAATCCCCTGTAGATTCTTCTCCGCTTCCATCACAACGGCTAAATCGGCTCCGTTCAAATCTCCTGCCGTAGTCCGCACCTGAGAAAAATCCAGCCCCTCAATATTAACCATCTGCTGTTCTACGGGAACCAGCCAGCCGTCATTTATCGCATCAAGGATTTCGTAGTCATAAGCAACGGATTGAAACACTTGACCTAATGCTTCCTCATCTGCCCTGTCCGGCGTGGCCGTAACACCTAGAACTTTAAGATTAGGATTCTTGCGGTAGTAATCAAGAACCCTTTTGAATGAACTTGCCGTGTAGTGATGGGCTTCATCTGCCACGACCAGACCAAAGTCGTAAGGGTCGAAACAACTCATCCTGCCTTTGCCATTTCGTCCTGCGTTCTGCGTCTGGACAGTGGAGACAATCACAGGTGAGCGTTCCCAATCACCCTCATTTGCATACTGGTCACCCATCTCAATGCTGGCCTCAATTCCAAAGTCCCATAGACGACGAACCGCTTGAGTGATTAGCTCGCTTCGATGCGCCAGTACGATTGCCCGCTTAGGTTGCATACGCTTGATAATTTCACAAAAAGTCACGGTCTTCCCGCATCCCGTAGGAGAGACAATCAACGTGCTATCGTTTTCCGTCCATGCCTCGAACACGGCATCTACGGCGGAAAGCTGATAAGGTCTTAATTGCATGATTCGTATAAACCCGCATAAAGACCTTCCTGTTAGTCTGACCTGAATGTTTTTCGGCTCGCAGGCTGCGTCAGGATTCGCCGCTTGTCCTCGTGCTGATCAGGCACAAGTAAGCGAGCCGAAATTTCTACTTCTTCAACTTCGCCCTAATCTCTTTCACCTCTTTGGTCGCAAACCGCTCATAAGCGAACTTCGATATAAACCCTCTACCCTTACAGAGCGTGCATTTCTTTCGATTCTGCCCGCTACACGTTGTGCAGACGGAGTAAGGCAGAACTCTCTCCAGTGAACTCCAAGCGTTTTTCAAGTCCGCAGTAGTCGTATTGGTGATTTCTCGAAAGGCCAGATTGCCTTCCTGAATGGCTTTTTCAACCGTGAGTTTGATTTTATGAAGTTGTTTGAGTGTCTCGTTGTAAGATTCTGCGTGTTGCCAATCTTCAAGGATTTCAGAGGGGATTGGATAGCCTGTTTTATCTAAAAATTCTTTGGGCTTATCAGTCTTCGCCTTCGTTTCGCGCGCTACTTCGGTTACGGTCTTTTCGCCTTGCTCAATCTTTTTAATTTCTTCGGGTGTGGCTTTGGCTAGAACCTGCTTGGCGCGCGTAACACTCGCTCGGCTTACGTCAAGTTGCTTGGCGGCCTCTGTTTGAGAAACTGCGTCACGTGACGCAGTTTTTGAAGGACGGCCTTCTTGCATCGTCGCTAATTTTGCGGCGATGATTGCACGCTGGCTCTCAGTCAAGTGTCGGCGTCGAATATTCGCGGAAATAACAAAGGCGAGCGGATCGCCATTGCCGTTGAAATCTCGAAAGCGTGGCTCAATCTTCGCAACCTGACAAGCTCTGTAGCGGTTCCTACCGTCAAGAATTTTATTGTCAAGTAAAGTTATCGGCGCACGCTGACCATTCTGTTTTATATCTTCAGCCAACTCTTTTATTTCCACTTCTTTCATCATCGGAAATATTGAAGCTAAAGGATGTTCTTTATATGTATTCATATCATTTACTCTTGGTCTGCTTCTGAGCCTTGAGGGAGTCGTAGCTAACCGTCAATCAGATTTGCCTATTGGCATTGATTGAGGCCGCTAGCTACGACTCCGAACTTATAGCTTTTAGGGTCTGCCCCGTCGCCCGTCGGTCGCCCTGCCATATCCACCAGCCTGTTTGAGCCTATTCTGAGTTTCGGCTTGGTCAGCTTTTTATCGTTACCCCGGTGAAGGTCTTGGCAGAACCTCTATCCGGCAACGGCGAATGGTGTTTACTCAGAACCATCCGCGAGAAGTTAATTTGAGTTATCTCAAAACGGTATCTCGTCCTCGTCCGGTTCTGGCTGAATCGGCACAGAACCGCCCACACTCGTTGCAAGTGCATGCTCAAGGGTCGGCATTGGATTGCCAACTTCTTCGACTGCCGGAATAACGTAATTCTCCATTCGCTCAAGAAGAAATTCCTCCTGAGCATCGAAATTCCACTTGCCTAATTTGTTCTGCGTTGGTTGCGGGCAGTCGCCAGGCTGATCCTTAGTGTATTTCTGTGAGATGCTTTCACCGTTCTGCTTGACGTTGAAAGCAGTTGCGTCGTTTTTCTTATCGTACCATGCGGAAAATTCAACGGGTTGCGTGAAATCAAGGTGTTCAGCCAGCTTCATAAAGCGATTGCCTGCCCTTGAATTAAACGGAAGATCAAGTACACAAGGCACACCGTTGGCATCAAGAAAGAGTTGCCACCCTCGATAAATCGTGCCGTCATGTTCCCGTTCATACCATTCAATCTTGCAAATGAGAGCTTCCACGCATTTATAAGATTTGATGTATTTCGTCATCTTCTCCTTTGAGCGTGGGTTTTCGACTACTACAGGATGGTGTCCTTCCTGCTCTGTTTTAGACTCGTGGCAGATCGAATGGTGTTTTACTGCCAAGTAGATTGTTCCTGCGTCTGTTTGTTCTTGTAAGCCTTTCATTTTGGTTGTCCTCTCTTTGGTTGTTGGTTGGTTTCAAATTCGTGTCAAACATTTAATTCCTCATCATCCCTCTCAACTCATCCTCATCCTCATCCACTACCCTTGCAATCAAAGCTACTAATACAGCTAATCTCTCATCAGGCTTGCTTGCTTCCCATAGAGCGTCTAACTCGTTATTTAGAGATTCAATTCTTTGTTCTAGTTCCATAGACGCCTGCCTGAAACTGTTTACCTTTTGAGTTCTCTGTTTCTCACTCAATCACGTATTCGCTTCTATAGTTCTCCGCATAAGGAGAGGCGGCACGGCATTGCCTGTGACTTTGCAGGCAAGTCCGTTGCTCGAAGGCAACTTGTAGTAATCGGGTATGGATTGAAAACGCGCTAATGCTCGCGGCGTCATGGAGACGATGCGCCCGCGCGAGAACCATTCAGGTTCGACGGGAATCAAAGAAGGCTGGCGCTGCGCGTATCCTTCGACAAAAGCCCGATGTCTTGCGCTTCCGTCCAAAGCGGCAATCGTAAAGCACGGCTCATCTTCTTTGCGCAGCGTGAAAGGTTCATCCGTTGTTGTCCGAGTATTCTTCCCGTCAACGATGAACGCCCGAAGCTTTGAGGCGCGTCTAGTCCCTATTGTAAAAGCAGGGGCAACGGATGAAGCAAAGTTCATCTCGCCTGTGAACCCGTTCCTTTGGTCGTCCACTAAGTAAGCGCGCGGCATGTGGGAGGGTCTGTCGAAAGATGTTACCGTGAAAGCAGGCTCGTTCGCTGGTCGCCGCAATTGTGCTTTCTGCGGATTCTGAGAATCAAAGTAACCTGTGGTGAAAAAGTCCGTGCGCGCAAGCCTCTTTAATTGCCAGGCGGCAAACTTCGATGTCGGCAACGTGGGGATTAAATCTTCTATCGCTTCCAGCCAACTACACCATGCCGGAAGAAACATATCTCCGCGTTGTCTGTGTGTTGCTTCAGGCCGTTGCACTCGCGCGTTCAAGCGGGCTACAAGAAAAAGTCTTTTGCGGGTTTGAGGAACGCCGAAGTCGGCAGAGTTGAGATGCCAATAATCAACGGCGTATCCGTACCTGCGAAGCTCGGAAAGAATGTTGGTAAAAGATTGAAAAGAGCGATAAGCCCAAACATTTTCGAGGGAGAATACGGAGGGGCGCAGCGAGAAAAGGGCAAGCCCACACGCTCGCGCCATTTCAACATCTTCGGAGCATTCGCCTGAGCCTTGATTAGCTTGGCTCGCGTTCGTACAAGGTGGGCTGACATGAAGCCAGAAAGGTGATTCTAATTTTGAATAATCAACGTCCTGCGCGCGTGAGACGATAATCTTCGAGGCTGTATTCATCTCTGCGACGGAAGCAATACTGGCATCTTTCTCTACTCCCCAAATAGGCGTAAGCCCGGCCTGCATAGCTCCTATGCCTGCCAGTTCACCACCTGAGAATATTGATGCGAATGTTTTCATTTGACCTCTACAAGCGGACAGGACTGCCCAACCCTGCCCGCCGTGTGCGCCCCCTCACAAGATAAACCTACAATCGTCGCTAAGAAGTGACACCACACGGCTAGATACCATGTGGTTAATGCTTCGTTTTTAGCCCGCGCGTCATCACTATCTCTCAGCGCGGAATAGGCAATAGAAGCCATCTGCGAAGCCTCAAAATAAATGCCTTCCTGAATGAAAACACTGGCTAGTGTTGTTTGAGTTTGAGCCAGCCAGTTAGCGTGATTGTGTAGAGTAAAAATAGATATTGCTTTGAAGGCGTGCTCTTTGGCTTCTTTAATCCTTCCGAGTTTCAGATAGCAGTTGCTTATATTGTTCTCTGTTATTCCACGCCTGAGTTCGTCGCATTGCTGATAGTGGAAACCGGCAGAGAGAAATTCGTCTAACGCATCTTGGTAATGGCCTAATTCGTAGAGCGCGCCACCGCGCCCATTGTGAAACTTTCCTTTTTCCAGATCGCTGCCCTCATCAAGTAAGTCCTGATTTAATTCAAGCGTGGCGAGCGCTTCCAAAGGCTGGCCTTCCGAGCGTTCTTTAATGGCCTCGTCCATCCTGTCGCGGATAACCGGCTTCTCTGTTTGAGTCTTCAGCATGATAAAATTTAGGGTTCTATCTATCTCCGAAGAAAGGAGTACAAGCCATGCGAAAAACACTCGCCTCTTTGGTGCTGGCGGGTCTTCTGTGCGTCCCTGCCTTCGCGGGAATCATTGACGACCCCGGATACACCCCACCACCACCGCAACGTGCTTCGGTTTCAACCAGCGTTAATACTTTTGACGTTGTAGAAATCATTGGTTTAGGTCTGTTAGAAACTCGCTTCTAACCTTTTCGCTGGCCGGACGCTTCCCCATTTCCTGACAACCTCTCCCAAAGTTTTCAATAAACAGTTCCACGCCCGACCAACCTCGCGTTATTCCAAGCCGACCGTCAAAAGGTCGTCTGCTTTCTGCTTCAGAGATTCAGCAAGCGCTAATGCTTGCTCTCTGTCCATCCCTACCCACGCGGTAGGCTTGCCGAAGTTGATAATGACTTTGCCCGCTTGCTTATCTGCGGCCACGCCGAAAGCTATCTCGCCTTCGTCCGTCTCGTTATAGTGTCCTTGCGGGAATTTTCCGGTAGCACCGAACTTGTCACGACCAAAAGCGTCTCGCGGCGTCATTAGCTCGCGGACATATTCGTTGGGCTTGTCGGGAAACATCTCGCGCAAGCCTTCGGGCAACTCATCAAACGGTATGCTGCTGTGGTGTGCCATTGCTTTTCCTTCTCCTTTTCGGGTGTATCCCTAACTCTCTTCTACGCGCTGCCTGTTGCCAGACTCGATCATCAGAACCTCGGCGGAGACCCCTCTGCATTTATGCAGGGGAGGAAGCCGCAGCCATCGCGCAATCGCTTTCAAGATTGCGCTTCAACTTTCGTCGCCAATACAACTTTCAGGGTCAACGGTTGACCAATACTCCGCAAGCTTGTCACGCAGGAAGCGGCCAAGAATCGCGTCCGCTCCGCCCCGTGCGCTCAGTTCGTTAAGAAGCCTGTCAACGTCAGAGCCGTCAACAAGCGAGTCCTCAAAACCAATAGACTCGTGCAATTCCTGTATAGACATTCTCGTTACGTTGCTCAAATCAACCTCCGTTTCTACTCAAGAGAATCCTTGCCTTTTAAGGCGCGGAGCATTCAACAAAAGATTCCCAACACTCGTCTAAGTTATGAAGCCTTACCTTTGCTGGTTTGTTAAGTTTGGTTAAATAGTCTTTCGTAAATATTCGACTCCCGCGCACAATCGGCTCATAGCAACCGTTGCAGTTAAAGCCGTCCTTGTCCTGAACGTCTTCTGTAAACTCTGAGCGTGCGGTGGATATAGGCATTACTCGTTCTCCAAAGGCATGTAACGCTTCCCGCAAACTACATGGACATCTCGCTCAGGTATTCCGTCTACAATCGCTTCCTTGACTAACTCAGAATCAGCAACGGACTCACAGTGACAAAATCCTATTGCTCTAAATGGATGCGGCTTTGAATCTTTCTGAATGGGAGCGTTTGACGAGAATCTAAATCTCTTATCAAAATCGTTTGGCTCTTCATAAAAGCGTGAGCCTGTGCAGTGGAGAGCGCAGCGACCGCAGGTGATACAGAAATCAGGGCTTAGTGAGTGAATCTGCGTCTTGAGGCCAGAGTGATAACACACGCATTGCGGAGAGCCTTTGACGCAGCCGCGCTGGTCGTTCTCAAGGCCGCAGCAATCACAAGTCCAAGTTCTTTCTGCTATTCTTGCTGACATCACTTGCTCACCATTTCTTCCTGTAAAGAATCACTTACAAAAACCTCTGCCATCTGAGTGAAGCTGGACATTGAAGCCGTCCAACCTCTTATTACTTCCTTCTCTTCTCTGCTCAATTCGTTGATACGTCTTACGCCCAACTTGTTTATGATCTTGCTGTATCTATCCATCGCCATGCCTAATTGAAGATGGAAGTCTGACCTTTTCGATTCTCTTCCGACTTCCGCTTCATAGATGGAATTAAGACGGTCTAATACAGGGCGGGCTAGTGATAAATCAGTTCGACAGGTTGCTTTGAATATCGGTATCAGGTGGGCAAGTGGGTCTGCTCTGTATCCTGATAAAATGCCGTCTAAGTATGAGCGGTCAACGTCCATCTCATGCGCCATCACTTTAGTCCGGTCGCGCAGGATGTTCTCAATCTCAGGTGTAAGAGGTCGTTCGTGTCTCACTGGTAAGATATTTCCTTGATATTTAGACTAGAGAATCAAAAATCATTGGCGTATCTTTCAATTGGTGAACAAAAAGTGTTCATTTACACAATCGGTTGTAAGCGCTAATAAGCTATTGGCGTAAAGGGGCATTTGTGCAAGATGCCCCACTAAAGCTCTTTGAAACTCCGCAATATCCGCATTCGCACGCGGGGCGCGAGCGGGCATCAATCGCCGCTAGCACGGTCTTAGCTTTTCTTTCCATGCTCTCGCCAACGGATTCAACGCGGGGAACTGGAATAAAGTGGAACTCCATTGGGTCACGGCAAACAAGAGTTACCAACGCCTGCCTATAATCGCCGTATCTCAGGTAGGTCTGAACTTGGTAGAAGTGGGCACGCTTGATGCGGTTCTCCGACTTTATCTTGTCCATTGCCCTTTGCGTGACAGACTTGATTTCCAGTAAATCACCCTGAGCGGTTTCACCGTCCGTGTGGCCTATGAAACGAGGGTCAAAAGGTGCAATTAGTTCGCGCTCGGAATCGAACTCAAACACGCCCGCACCTTGTAGAATGATTTTGGCTTCGCGCTCCCAAAGGTAGCCGAGATAGCAACTCCGATAGGTTTCTTCTGTGGGCTGAGTAGGACTCAGGAAATTCTCATAGAGTTGGCGAGGGCAACGCCCTATGCCAGACATTCCTAGATAATTGCGTTGCGTGTCGTATTTAGCGTGCGCTTTGATGTAGTCTTGGACTTTATCCAGGTTGTGCATGAATTTCTCCGTTGCGGTTGGCGTATGGAAGAGGTGGAAACACGGGTCTAAGCCTCTTCAAATAAATTGATAATCAAATATCAGGTTAAGACGCTGGCCTGCATTGGTGCATCCGAGTTGTTCCCGCTAACCGCGCTGGCGTGGTCGTTCTTTTGCCAGCCAAGTGCGCGCAAGAGGTCAAAAGGTATGCGTATCTCAACGTCCGTAAAATCGTTATCTCCAACGACGCGGAGATAGCCGTCACCTTCGATCATGTCCTTGAAAGCGCAATAGAAGGTTTCAACGATATGCCCCTCAACAATGCCGTTATCATCAACGCCGTCTTCAATGTTGTCTGGCAGGTCGGGCGACTCGTCGGGCGCGAAGTGCATAGACCCGTCTTCTCCGAAGATCACCAGCATCTTGTGTACTTGTGGTTTGGTTGTTTCTTTGGGCATTCTGTGGCCTTTCGAGAATAAATAGTTGTTTGACAATTAAGGATTAAGACGTTGTTGGTGATTCGCTTGAATCCCCGCGTCCGCGCGCTACAATCGCCCACTTTGGAAACAGTAATAAACGACGTAGCCCCAACTGAAAATGCCGTGAATGATTGCCCACATGATTGAATGATAGAGACTCCAAGAGATGGACACGGCAAGAGCAGCACCTAGAGAGATGCCGCTACTTGCCGCCGTTGAACCTTTGCTGTCACTCATTGGATTTACCTTTCGTTAGCGTTTAGCGAGAGATTCAAAATGCTAAGCTTCAAGTTTCTTGATGTGCTCTTTCAATAGTCCGATTGCGGCCTTAGTCGCAGCTTGTTTGGCCTCTTCTTCTGTGTCGAACGTCTCCGACAAAGGCCAGCTTTTATACCGTCCAGCGTTGCAGATTTTTGCGTGCCACCGAGTTTCTTTCCAGACGTGCAGGGACAGAAGGGAAAGTATGTAAACCTGTCTGCCGCGTGTGTATTGCCACATTACCGTGTACCTGCAACCAAAGGATTCAAACGAAACAAAGCAGGCGTCTAAGCCTTAAATCATTGCGGAGACAGAAACAAAAACTCTTGAGCCTTTTTTAGTTGCCATAGTGTTGCACCTCAGAGTTCTTGGAAACTCATCCAGGGTTACTCATAGTCCATGAGCAGGAATGAGTTGATGCCTCTGTCTCCCGCAATCTCAAAGAACTGATGCCGTGTCTCCGGCTTTCACCGAAGTAGCGCAAAGAATTGATAAACAATGCACACGCCCGAAGGCGTCACGGCAAACTTTTGAAAGAACTGATATTTGAAATAGTGGGTTAGCTTTCCGCCCGCTTCCCACGCCCCGACCAATTAAGTAGCGCCACCTACAGTCGGTCTCGACCACCTATGGTTTGTCAAAAAGTAATCCACGCTCCCATGCGCGTTGTTGAGCGAGCTTTAATAACGAAGGGTTTTTCTCTTCAATCTCGCGCAACGAAACTCTTAATTTGTCCGCCGTCTCCGGCCTGCCCTTTGGCGTGCGCGAATCTTCCGTGCGCGTGGCCTTTGATTTTTCGTCCATCGTGGACGGAAATTCGGAAGTTATTGCTTTTTCAGCATCTTGCGCGATTTGGACTAATTTTCGGGACTCTTCAATGGTGAGGTCTTTGCGCTGCCGATTCTCTTCCCATTCAATCGCCCTTAACTCTTCTTCCGAGAGTTCGCTGTACACTTTGGCGGGTATCTCAGTAAGACCTAAAAGCTGGAAGGCTCTTATACGACGCTCACCGGCAGCCAGCCGGAACTTATTGCCCTCGCGCACTACGGTTATAGGGTGTAAGAGTTGACGCGCGGTGATAGAGTCCGCTAGTTGTTGGATGTCGCCGTAGTCACTTCTCCGGCGCTCGCCAATTATTATGTCTGCTATGGAAACGTCTTGTATGTTCATGCTGCGCTTTGCTCTGCCGCCTCTTCCAGAACGGCTCTTACTGTGTCGCTTATTTTGTGGCGACGCTCAGCTTGTCGCTTGCGCTCAAGAAAGGCTGCGACATCTTCTGTCACCCGCGTTGCTGGTAGAGTCACCGTCAATCGCGGCTCTGGCTCTTTTTTGTCTTTATCTTTCCTCACGTCGATTTCCGATTATGCACAGATTTGCAAATATTGCAAGAGGTATTTTATATGCAAACAAAACATTCCTTGTCTACAGCTACAAACTCTGAGAATGTTGCGCTTGTGGCGAAGGGGCTTAATAAAACAGTCCCGGCCTTTCGCGTACCCGATGACGTTTACGAAGTAATTGAGTATTGGGTGAAGAAAGACCGGCGGACAATTACTGAGGTATCACGCGCGCTCATGGAGCGGGGCGCGGCTGCCTCGCGTAAGGACAAGCAACTGTTTGAGCCGCCCGAAGATGAGCGATGCCCGCGCGTAGTTCCGTTGCATCTAAAAGGTCGTATTTCGGCGGGAAAGCCAATTGAGACGATTGATGATGCTGAGACTATCTACGTCTTTGAGTCCGACATTGCGGGAACTCGCAATGCACACGCCTTACGTGTCGTTGGCGACAGCATGAAGGACGCCAACATTCAAGATGGCGACATTATTATTGTGGCAGACCCGCCGGCTGAACCTCAAAATCAGATAGTTGTTGCTTACATCAGAGAGGGCATTGACCGCAAGGCTACGCTGAAGCGCTGGCATCAGAGCGGAAACAAGGTTGAGTTAAAGCCGGAGAATGAAGATTACGAGACTGTGAGAATCCCTCGAAAAAAGGTTGAGCCTTACGCTGTTCTCGTCAAGGTGATAAGGACGATTGATCTGCCGAAGGTGGCAGTAGCAGAGGACGCCGCATGACCTGCGCGTGGTGTGGGAAGTCGTCTAAAGGGAAAATCTGCGAAGAGTGTTATAGGAAAGCCTTGAGTGTTCCCTCTCTAACAGCAGAGCAGTTGGATGAGCTTCCTTATGGCGCAATTGAATTAGATGCCTCTGGAAAGATTCTGGAATTTAATCGCGCGGAAGAAGAACTATCAGACCACCACGCGCAAGATGTTATTGGTCGAAACTTCTTTACCGAAATAGCGCCTTGTTCGGATGTAAGACAATTCAAAGGTAGATTCACTGAATTTCTAAATAGCAACAGACCGACAGAGGTATTTAGCTTCACTTACCAATTTCCAGATCGCCCCGTTCAAGTAGAATTAGTGTTCGTTCGAGTCAATCAAAGCCTCGCGTTCGTTCTAAGTAAGAAAGGTAGCTCGCCATGAAAAAACTGCTCTCAATTCTCTTCCTTTCAATCGCCCTTGCATGTACTTCAACCGCTCCGGCGACATTCAAGAGCGCCAGCGCAGAAGTCACCACGCAGAGGCAAGGCAATCCAAACGTACAGGTCTGGGTAAATACTCGATCTGGAATCTATTGGTGTCCCGGCTCACAGTGGTATGGACGAACGAGAGAAGGATTCTACACCACACAGAGGAAAGCTCAAGAGCAAGGGTATCGTCCGGCCTATTGGCGGTACTGTGAATAAAATTTGTTCCTAACACAAATCTCGCAAAGAAAAGGCAATGCCGTGAAGGTTGGCGCATTTATTATTACACTGCTTTTTGCCTCACACATCTAATACCCACTCCAACAAAACGCAAACTCTGAATAGTCCTCAAATTTCCTAGCAAAAATCGGTATAAAAACATTTCTTTACGAAAGGGCTTTGCAATTCTTGCAAACTTTGCTATAATACGCTTGTCTTTAAGGGGTAGGGCACAAAGGTTAAAACCCCATTTAAGACTAAAGAAGCTATTTCACATCCACAAAGGAGAAACTAAATGAGCACAAATCTAACAAAACGCGACGCACGAAAAGTTTTAGAAGTAGTGGACAAAGGTTTGGTTGCGGGATTGGGCGTGCCAGAGCCGGGTAAATTCTGTGTAGAAGCTGCAATCTGTTATGCACTCGGATATAAGCATGGCGATAAACCGAAGTGCGTTGCGCCGGTGATTCGCACATACAAGATCGGCCTCAATGATGCTCAATGGTCTACAAACGATGCGCGCACAAAAGGGATGCGGCGTGCGGCTATAGCTCAACTCGGCAGCACGGGTGTTGACGAGGTCGCATGGATTACTTACGTCTCTGAGCAAGTGATTCGTCGCATCGTTCCTTTGTCTTTGCGCGTAGCCGCGAAAGTCCATCCTGATAAGACACACCAAAAAGCACTGCGCGATGCTGCGAACAAGTGCGAGGAGGAAGGGACGAAAGAAGCCAGCTGTGCAGCCAGCGATGCAGCCCGCGCAGCCAGCTGTGCAGCCAGCGATGCAGCCCGCGCAACCAGCTGTGCAGCCAGCGCTGCAGCCCGCGCAGCCAGCTGTGCAGCCCGCGCAGCCAGCTGTGCAGCCAGCGATGCAGCCCGCGCAGCCAGCTGTGCAGCCCGCGCAGCCAGCTGTGCAGCCAGCGCAGCCAGCTGTGCAGCCCGCGCTGCAGCCCGCGTAGCCAGCTATGCAGCCAGCGCAGCCAGCTGTGCAGCCCGCGCAGCCAGCGATGCAGCCAGCGAGCGCGACAAGATTCTATCCCTTGCGGCTGAAATCTGTGTTGAAGCTTGTATCAGATTCAAAACACAAGGAAGTCGCTGGCTGGACATAACAGAGTAAGGCATACCTTTTTACAAAAGCGCAGACTACTAGACACTGGGAAGCTATTTCACACAAAAGGAGAAAAGAAGGTGGGGCGACATTTCAACGGTGCATACAGCGTGCGTTCAGGGTATCACGGCGCACATAAGCGTCAACCCGACTGTCCCGCCTTAGATGCGTGGGCCTGCTCGCAGGGGCACATCAACCCGACGACACAACTAATAGACGAGCGCAATGTTGGCGGTTTCGCCCACAGCAAGCAGGTGCGCGAGTGCCAACGGTGCGGAGAAGCGAGAGACAAGAAAAGGGTTAACTAAAACTCGCGTCGTAATTTCTACAAGAGGCAAGATCAAATGTTAAGCAACAGAATGATAGACACCACGACAGCCGAGACGCACACAAAGAGCGGTCGCGGGAAAGACAAATTCTGTCGTGGCGCATGTGGCAAGCGAAAGATACAGACGGGCGAAAGATATTATGAAATGTCCGTCTACTCTACAAACTATAAGCCTCGCCTCTTCGTGGATATAGCCACTCGCTGCAAAGCCTGTTTTGAGAAATTAAGTATGGAGGTGGCCGCATAGATGAGGGGAGACAAGATGGACAACGTAAGACTTCTAACAGCAGACGGCGGTTACGTGACAAGTGGGACTATTCCGAAGTTTAACGAGCCGCCTGGAATACTCATCTGGGGTGAACGCTTCTTCACCTATGACATTACCGATGATGAGAACGTGCATGTCTATATTGAGACGTTTACGTTTGTTCTGACGGAGACGAAATGACCGCATCCGAGTTGGATCAACTCTTGCAATCTGAGATTGAAGCATTTGGCGACCGCGAGTCTGAAAACGATGTCTGCGTTTGACGGCCAACTTTATGAATCTATGAATTCAGAGATGCGAGAACAAGGATACGCACTCTAACTTTAGGAGATGAGATGAACAAATTCGAGTTGGCGCGAATACTCAACAACAACGAGTACGGTGAAGAGATTTCAGAGGAACTGGTAACCACAGCCGAGGAATGTGGCCTCGTAGTAGTGTTCGGCGCTTCGGACGACCTTATGGAATTTCGCGGAGCGATAGACGATGAATCCGGCTCACCCGCCACCGTGTTAGTAGACGAGCGTGGGCTATTGCCAGACCGCGACTCTATTGATGATGACGACGAGTTAGAGGAATGGTTTAAGCGTAAGAAGCACGCGAAGAAGATTGAGGGACTGTGGAATCAAGAGCCGCCTTACGCCTGGACTTTCAAAACGGAAATACCACACACCACATTTGACATTCTGGAAGACGGTCGGAAGTGGTGTCGCGGCATCGTTTTCAATTTGAAAGATGTCTAGCCCGCTTCCCCACTAAAGAAGACGAAGCCCGTTTCGATATTAGTGAGGCGTACCAGGTGGAAACAGAAGTTCGCTTATCAAATTCTCTAGCGGAGATTCAACAGCTAGCACCGATATTTAAGTATTTTTTTTTTTTGGGGAATACGAAAGAGAGGGGAGTTGAATGCTCCCCCACTTCCAAAGAAGGGGATTCTACAGAATTAACCGAAACTTGAAAGGTGAAACACATGGCTAAGGATTTGACACTTAGAGAACTGCAAACTCAATTACCCTGGACGGTTCACTATCACAGGGATTTTCGTTCGTCGCCCATGACGCACAAAGATTTTGCCCACGCCTTGCTTCACGTTCAGAAGGCGAGCGGCAAACTCGCCGCCGTCGTAAACGATGCGGAGCATGGCGGGAGTGAGTTCACGCTCGACGAAGTTGACCGTTACGTCGCTGATTTGGTTGTGTGCGCTCTCCGTATGGCTAACACCTGTCCAGGTCGCACGATAGATTTGCAGCGTGCCGTCGAAGATAGGATTGAGGCTAAGAATCAGGCCGAACTTCGACGTGAGCCGCAATAGCGCAACTTGGAACGCCCGCTTGAAAGCGCGGGCTAAGTGGCTACGCATTCCTCTCTAGGATAAATCCTAGAGTCTCCTGCGAGGTTTTGATGAACTGGCGATTATCACACAGAGCAGACCCCAGAGCCAACATTCTGGCTAAAAGGCACTACTCTTGCCAAACGCCTGATAGTTCACAGTTCGTCAAGCCCGGTCGCTGTCTCGTCTTGGGCTTAGAGATTCCCGATCAATTTGAGTATGGAGCGGTCTGGGTCACAAGTTGGCCTTATCCGCATTTAATCAAGCACGCATGGCCGGACGCTTGGGACAATTCATTATTCAGAAATGAATCAACCGTTCTATCAAGCGACTTGATTTTGGAAGCCATTGCACTCACGCGCTGGTATCGAACAGTTGCAAACAAGTGGCGTGGCTATGATGAGCCGAGTTTAGGCATGGTTACGATGATTGACCCACGAAAGGTTTCAGGCTTCGTCAAACGAACAAAAGAAGGCTCTGAGATGTCTTGGGGCTATTCATACCAGCAAATTGGATTTGAATATGTCGGATGGACTGATACCGGCAAGTATGTCCTGCAACTTCCGATTGAGCGAATGACTGACGCCTTAAGCTTGTTCGGACGCACTGAGAGAGCAGCATGATAGTCCGAAACAATAAATCACTATCTCTTCAATACGAGAAAGCCCAAGATCGCCAACTAGAAATAACTCCCTTTGGCATCCACTGGAAAGTATCTAGCTTCTCTCATAAAGGCGAGTGGCATTTCGTTCACATGGAAGAAGACGGCGCAACCTGTTCCTGTCCTGCTGGCCTATCTGATACACCGTGTAGTCATGTGGCATTAGCACTGGCAATATCTTTCCCTGCATTAGCAAGACAATGGAGTAATGAGTCACACGAACGGTTTAATCAACAGAGATTAAATATCGCTACAGGTAAAGCTGGTAAGGGACGGATGGCCTACTACAAGAGAGTATTCAATAAGTTTCATTCTGAGAATGTAGAAGTTGGAGAGATTGAGGTAACACCGTTTTGAAAATCAGGCTCACACAATTAGACGGCAAGTTACCCAATCTGGCTTTGATGAAGCTTGCCCACTTCTACCGCTCAAACGGCGCGGAAGTGATTCTAACCAAGTCTGCCACACGCGGATTGTTTGAGCCTGAATACGATTTAGTTTTAGGAAGCCAGATATTCAATTTCTCTACAAAGAAAGCCGAGACGTTCAAAAGAAACTTTCCAGAGGCCGTTGTTAGAGGGACAGGAACGGATGACTTTGAAACGGTTGAAGACTTTCTCGGGATAAGCGAATACGAGTTTTATGACTATTCAGATTATCCCGAATTTCCTCATTCAATAGGATTCACACAAAGGGGCTGTCGGCTCAAATGCTCATTCTGCGTAGTTCCTAAAAAAGAGGGCAAAGTCAGAGGTCTGAACACAATCAACGACATCTGGCGCGGTGGTGGTCATCCGAAACAGATTCACCTTTTAGACAATGATTTCTTTGGTCAAGAAGGATGGAAAGATAGAGCAGAGGAAATCACTCAAGGTGGGTTCGAGGTCTGTTTCAATCAGGGCATCAATGTTCGATTGATACATGAGGACGGAGCAAGCTATCTCGCAAGGATGAAATACCGCGACGACCAGTTTAAGACGAAAAGGATTTACACGGCTTGGGACAACCGCAGAGATGAAAAGGTGTTTTTCAATGGAATAGAAATCTTAACCAAAGCGGGCATACGACCTAATCACATTCTCGTTTACATGCTCTGCGGATACTGGCCTAACGAAACATTTGAAGATGTCTATTACAGATTTCAGAAGATGGACGAGGCCAAGCTATTACCTTATCCAATGGTCTACGACCAAGAAAACAAGACGCTGAAAAAGTTTCAACGGTGGGTAGTCAGACGCTACTACCAATTCATTACTTGGGAAGATTACCTGAGCGGCAAACACTCTGAGCGTGAATTGACTTTGTTTCATTCTGAGGTTGAGAAGAAAGAATCTGAAGCGATTGTATGAACGATTGGGAATATAGCGACGACGATTGCCCAAAATGCTCTAGCCAACTAGCAACCCGCGTCTGCTACGGTTGCGGCGGTGAAGGCTATACCGAAGATGAGGATGAGTGGTTAGCGAAACAAGCGGAGGTCAAACGAGTTTCAAGATAGAACGTAGAGTCACCAACGAATACGGTATGAGATGGTGCATAGTTAAAGATGAAACCATCTTCACTCATTCCGAATCACGAATATTTCTTGAAGGCATCCTTGAAGACCTCTCTGCTGGCCGCTCGTTGATTACGTTTCATCCATCTTATACGTTAAGAGAGAAGGTCAACGTAGCTCATTTGGGGAGAGTGAGAGAAGCACGGAGGCACGCATGACAATTATAGAATTTCTGTCGGTTGAGAATGTACGGATTACCTTTGAAGACAGGTGGGTTGTAGTAAACGCGGGCGAGTTCATTGTTTACCAACGTAAGTTCGGCAAAAGGAATACGCAGACCTTATACAGAGGCTTGGATGAGGAAAAGGCCGTGCAGGTTTTGTGGGCAGGAGAAGCGGAGTGAGATTGATTAAACTTCTTTCTGTTGATTACTGAAGGGTGGATGAAGTCTCCCCGCGTTAGAAACACGCGGTTTCATTTGTGAGGTTTAATTTATGTGGTGGCTTTTGCACGTTAGTTTAGGCTTGCTATTCGGTCTTACCGTAGGCTTTGTTTTAGGCTGGCAGCGCAAACTTACACAGCCTAGACGATATAGCTTTTTATTCCACACGAAAACTCTGCATGATGGACGCAGGATAAAAATTCACAACTTAATCTGGCTCCTTGAAAAAGCACCTATTGAATACTTACCAATTTCAAAAATCAAGGGCGCAGACCGCTATCATTGGTCATTTAGCCCTGTACGTTTCCTCCTGTGTGACCCGGAATGTCCGGGCATTGTAAGCCCAGAAAACTTACTGCTCGACGGGCGACACAGGTACTTACGTAGGAGATTACGACGAAAAAGTTACATGGCTGTACGTCGCGCGTCCGTTGCTGAGATAGAGGCTTGTCTAGTTGATGCGAAACTTTGAAAGCAGTTTCGCGGTGGACACAATTCCTCTCTCACATAAATGAGAGAGTCTCCTTGTGAGTTCTGATGAATAGAACATGAATCTCAAATGCCATGCAATATTAAAGTCTGGAAAGATGTGCGGCGCGCGTGCGGGCAACTTCGACAACGGAGTTCCTTCCTGTGATAGACCTGCCCATTATTACGGACGCTCTCAATTCTTTTCTATGAGTTCACAATCTGTATATCCCGAACGATACAGTCACATTCTCATAGCATTGGAGTTTCTTAGTGGGATGAACTTTGAGCGGATAGCAGAGAAGCATCGTGTGTCAGTGAAGCATGTTGAAAATGTAATAAGGAAATCTTTGTAAACAAATGGAAAAGGAAAATGGAAGACAATCTAATAATTGCACTAAACAACCTCGCTTCTACTTTGAAGCAGATAATTGATTACCACATACCGGAGAATCACCCCGACTACGAACTTGCAATGAGCGAGATCAAGTCAGCTAAAGAGGTAATTGAGAGCCATTTGGAGAATAACAATGGAAGAAACATTCATCTGCAAGAATTGTAAATTCGAGCGTGAATCATTTCTCAGGCACAAGGACTCACCTGAATACTGCATAGGCTGTTACGCCTCAGACGAAGAGATAGAAGAGTACACAGTGACACTGGATGAAGCTGTGCGGAAATTAAATGAGGTAACGCATGCCTGAAAGAATCCAACGCAAGCGAACCAAAGGCTTTAATCTACAAGCCGCATCAAACACTCCCCGCGTCTTCAACGCGAGGGCTTCTTTGGAGGCACAATCGTGACGCAAGAAAAAGAGACTCTTTCGGCTGAGGATGCGATTTGGGGCGCGTTGTATTGCTTGAAAGGCCCGCATGTTCAAGACAATCTCCATCGTATGGGAGTGCTTGGCGCGGAAGACGTGCGCCGAGCCATTAGGTTGCTAGAGAAAGCAAAAGTGGTTAAAGCGAAGGGCATTGTCGGGCAAAGCCGATGAGGGTGAGCCTGATTTATGCCATGCCGCGACGCTTCTGAGGCTCGCTAATCATTGAATGCTCCGCGCCTTAAAGGCAGGGATTCTCTTGCGAGGTAACTACGATGCCGGAAATTTTCAAAGTGGGCGACATGGTTGAGGTGATACCCGAAAAGATTCGCGCGATTGATTACACTAACAAGCCGAGCGTTGGAAAGCACTACATAATTCGCTCAATCTACGCCAGTGGTCTGTGCAGCATTGACAACGAGTTTATCCACGTCAGGCAAGAACACATTCGCCACGTTAAACGCCCGCTTGAAAGCCGAGGTTGACCCATGAATGACACACAGGCAAAAGCAGAACTCAAGCTGTCCGGTGAGCGGTACACAAAAGAGATTTATGAAGGCGCAACAGAGGCGATGAATGGATTATTCAAAGTTTACCTCTGTTCCTCCGACGCCGAACTTCGCGCCAAGTGTCGGGAAATGATGGACTATTTTTGGGCATGGAAGGATAAGCGGTAGCGGACTAACCCGAGAGGTGGTATGAAGAAAGAGAACATCGCTAACAAGATCGAAAGCATATTTGATAGAGCCAAACACGATGCTTTATCCCTCCTCTCAGAAATAGAGCCTGAGCCTGTGCCGATTATTTTAGGCGACAAAACAGAGGGGTACGTGACCATTGATATTGCAGCTAAACATATAGATGTATCCGACAGGACATTAAGACAGTGGGTTGCGGATAGATATAGAAATATCCCGGCGCGTTACTTCGGCAGAAACCTGAGATTCAAACTTTCAGAGTTGGATGAGTGGGGTTTGAGGAACGCCAGATTGCGGGCGGTGAATGAATAATGAAAGACGAACTACTACCTCTTGGGACGTGGGTGGACTACAACGGCTTTCGCGGGAAAGTTGCAGCAATAGCATGGCTTGGCGAGCGATACTATTTCCTTGTAGATGGTCAGTCGGTTTCAATGATTCCCGCCTTTGCCCTGAAAGAGATTGATTCTCGCGCCGCACTTCAATATGATGCGCCCCTCCTTTACGGCGCGACCCGGAAAGGGAGAATCTATGACAGTGAGGAAACGCAAGAGTCGCTGGCAATTTGACCTTATGATCCGCAGGGTCAGGTATCGCGGCTCTATTCCAGAGGCTCAAAACAAACAACAGGCATTAAAGGTAGAGGCGCAAGTCAGGCAGTCAATCTACGAAGGCAGATATGGGCGTGACAACAGGAACACGCTCTTTTCTGCATTTGTTGAAGAGGTGTTCAAGCCATACTGTAGGGCTAATAGAAAGAAGTGGAAAGAGGATGAGCAGAAATGCAAAGTCTTCTGTGACTTCTTCAGTCAGAGGACGTTTCAACAGATTTCACCCATGCTCTTAGAGAAGTTCAAAAAACTGAGGCGCGAGACTCCTACAAATCGCGGGGTTCGTAAAGCCTCGACAGTCAATCAGGACTTGGCCGTGCTTAACCGCATCTTCACTCTGGCGATAGAGAACGGCTACACGAATGATAACCCGCTCTCTAAGGTGAAAAGGCTCCTACAGGGCGAACAGCGCGAAAGATACCTCTTTGAAGATGAAGAAGTGAGGATACGCGAGCATCTAAACCCGGCTCTCATTCCTGTGTTCGATCTTGGCTTACTGACGGGAATGAGGCTGAACGAAATCTTAGGGCTAAGACGCTCTGAAGTGAACCTTGAATCAAATGAAATAGTCTTACCGCCTGAGAGGACAAAGGAAAGAAAGAAGAAAGTCATTCCGCTAAATAGTGAAGCGTCCGAAGTCGTTCGATTACTTCTGGAAGAATCTTCGGGTGAGAGATTGTTCGGGAGAGGGTTTGAGACTTCGTGGTTTGAAAAGCAGTTCAGGAAAGCTCTAAAGGACGCAAAGGTATTTGATTGCCGCTTCCACGATCTGCGTCACACCTTCGCAACCCGTTTAGCAGAGCAAGGATTCAATGAAACAGCCATACAGTCACTATTGGGACATAGCAGCGCGCGTATGACTGCCAAGTATACCCACGCCACGCCTGAGATGAGACGTAAAGCGGTGGATTCCGTGACGCTTTGCCGCAAGATTGTCACAGAGGAAGAGAAAACCGCTTAAAATGGGCGGAAATTCGCATATTCCACATTCTGCGCAGAAATTCGGCTTGTACATGATTAGAGGTCTCCGCTAGAGGGTGAAGTTAAGAGCAGGGTGAAGCTTGGAAGCGCTGCTGTCGTGAGAGGAAGCGCGCTCGCTTCAGAAACACTGGCGAGGTAGTGTCGTTTGGGCGGCTTCAATCAGCAACAGTTTCCAGTACAATGCGCACGCGGATTATACGCCCGAAAGATTTTCATCTGAAGAAAAGTTTTCGCCCTTGTGTTGCACGCGAGAGTTTGAGTTGCACAGATAAAACAAGCGTGCTAGAATTCATTTCACTCCCGAAAATAGGTCGAGAATTTATTCTCGACAGTAAGGACGAGTGTGGCGCGCTTCTCTTTACGGGACGAAAGAGTTCGCGTTCCGGGGATTTCCCCTATGGGACTGAAGCTTTACTGTAACCGCTACGCGCATTTCAAAGACCCTATTGTCTGCGCTGTGGTCTGCCCTTATCGAACACGCTGCCGCGACTTCGCGCTCTTTTACGATGAGCGGCGCGAAGAGACGGACGCGCTCGTTGCCGATTACTACTCGGCGCGTGGTGAAGCGCCGAAGAAAGAGCGCGCCCGGTTGCACGTGGTGCAAACCGAGATGCGTTCGCTGCTTAGTCTGGAGGTTAAAAGAGCGATGCCGGAGAGTTCATTCATCTGGATTGGAAAAGACGATCAAGCCGAGTTGCTTAATTACGAAGAGATCATACGTCGCGCGGAGCGCGGGCAGAAGCCCAGGACTATCTACAAAGTCTCGCAGGAGATGGAGTTGAAATTCCAGCTTGTGCCTCGCAAGCGCATAGAGAAGGCCAAGAGAATCGTGGCCGAAGAGACCGAGCGCGCCACAGCACGACGCAACCGGTCGCGCCCGCGCCCCGTGCCCGTCGAAACGCCCGCGCCTCTCGCGGCGGTCGCGTCTGCCCCCGAAGCCGCGCCCGCGCGCCGCACGCGCCGTCTTGCTAAAGCAGCCGGAAGGTAAAGCACGACCCGAGGCGAGAAGAACGAGCGAAGGTTTTCCAAAGAGAAAGTGGTCTGAATACTTTCTCGCATCTGCTCTTTTCCCCTCGGTCGCCTCGGCCTCACACGCCGCGCCGGCTTTTCCGCTCGCCCAAGCAACTTAACGCACACCTGCAAGCGTCCGACTACAAGTTTGGGCATGCGCCCCCGCACGCTTGTCAAAACAGGCTGACGCTAGGCATACTTGCTATTCTGATGGCTTCTTGTAAAGTTGTAATCTGGCAAATGATTTTTAATCCCTTTTCCACAAAATTCAGCAGACCGAAATTTCTCCCTCTTGCATTCGTCACGCTCTTTTTCTGCCTCTTCGCCGCAGCGCCTTCCATCGTCGCGCAACAGGATCAACAGCCGGACGACATAGTGCGCGTTGACACTTCGCTGGTTCAATTAAATGTGGGCGTAGCTGACAGGCAGGGGCACGCAATAACGAACCTGACGGCCAACGACTTCGCTGTTTACGAAGACGACGTGCGCCAGAAGATAGTCAGCTTCGAGGCTACGGACGCTCCGTTCAGCCTCGTCCTGCTTCTTGACATGTCCGCATCCACCCAGAATTTTCGCACGTCGCTCAAGCAGGCGGCGCTTCGCTTCATTGATGCTCTCGCCCCTGAAGACCGCGTTGCCGTCATAGCTTTCAACGGCAGAGTGAAGACGATCACAGACTTTACGCTAGACCGGCGCAAGATTGTGGATGCCATACGCTACGGCGACGACCGCTTGGGCAGCACGAAAGGCGAGACGCAGTTATACAAGGCGCTCAGGTATTCGCTCAGCCAGTTTAACGGTGAAGGCAGGCGACGCAAAGCCATCGTTGTGCTGACGGATGGGCTGGACACGGAGATGCGCAACGAGGATCGAGCAGCAACTGCGCACGCCGAAACCGACGCAGAGGCAATAGCGGCGGTCAAACCGAATCAGAGCGCCGCGCTCAATTCTGTGCTTAACGATGCGGATCATCTTGGCGTCACCGTCTACCCGCTCGCGCTTCCTTCCGGCGACCCGAGGCATCTGCCCTTCCCAGACCCGACGATCACGGCTATATACACTTCGGCGCGCACTCGTCTTCAAACTCTGGCAGACAGAACGGGCGGGCACTTGAGCGAGATTAACCATCTGGAAGATTTGGGCAGGCTTTACGCGGAAGTCGCAGCCGAGTTGCGAACACTCTACAGCATCAGATACCAGTCATCTAACGCGCGCGGGCGCAACGGCAACTGGCGCACAATCCGCATTGATGTCACACAACCCGAACTCATAGCGCGCACGCGCCCCGGCTACTTCGCGCGCTAGATTGAGAGCACGGGAACATAATTTCACGCTAATCAAGTAGCGGGTCGGTCAGAAAGCATCGTTGCGATAAATACGGTATTAGAAGTTCAAACTGAATCGTTACTGTTCCTCACCTGCGCTTGACACTTGCGGAATCGAACCCGTATATTTTTTCTCACCTAATTAACGCACCCGTAGCTCAGTTGGATAGAGCGTCTGGCTACGAACCAGAAGGTCGTAAGTTCGAGTCTTGCCGGGTGCATCATGATTTTAAATGAACAGCGGCAGATGCGACTGCCGCTGTTCATTTTCTGTTAATACTCATCTAGAATTGTTATAAAGGTATCTGAAACGATGCGCGCTTTGAACTTCATAGACATACCATTCCACGAAGTAGTAATCAAGAATGGCAAAATTGTTCCTTTTAGTGGCTACTTTTTCTGGCAACGTGTGAAAAAGAAAAATCTGCGCGAAGAACCCGTGCGGCAGTTCATCTTGCATACTTTGGTGGCAGAGTATGGCTTCCCTGTCGAAGAAGTCCGTGAAGGCGGGTTGATTGAGATCGAGCACGAAGTCCGCTTCGGAAGCGAACAAAACCGCGCCTTTGCTGACATCGTGATTAAGAATTCTCGACGCCACCCGTACATCTACATCGAATGCGCTGAACCCAACACTGCTATTGAAACTAAATTCAGTCAGATGAAGGGCAACGTCTCCGCCGAGTGGTCAGTAATCTTCGGCGGTGTCTCGAACGGGCGTGAACTTCATTGGTACAAGAAATCGCACAATCCACGCGAGGTCGTGCCAGTTGAAGATATTGCTAAATACTCCGGTGTCTCTTACGGCAAAGGCGATGTCTCGCAAGACTTGATGGCTCCCGCGCCTAAAAATGGAGAGGTTAAGACAGGCTTGCGTCCGTTCAATACATCAACATTCCGCAACGTGCTTGGCAACGAGCGTGATGGCTTGCATAAAACCTTGTGGAGTGAAGACGGGTTAAGCCCTGATAAATGCGTAGATGAGTTGGTAAAACTTCTCTATGCTAAAGAATACGACGAGCGCAAGACCGTTGAAGAGGCAAGGCTAACAGGCAAGGCACAGGCATTCACCTTCAACGCCGAACGTTACGTTAATGATCCAGACCAACTCGCATCAAACGTTCTCTCGCTATTCGAGGACTCAGTCAATGCCGATAAAGAGCGCATGATGCAATTGGGACGCGGCGACGGTTCGCGTCTTGTTTACGATAAAGAGACTATTAATCTCAAGCCCTCAACAATCTACAAAGTAGTGAAGCAGTTGGCCCCGTTCAGCATTCTCGACACGCCTTCTGATCTGCGCGGGCGCGTCTTTGAAAAGTATCTGAGTACGACCTTTCGTAAAGGCTTGGGACAGTATTTCACGCCTGAGCCGGTCGTGCGCTTGATGATCGGTCTGCTCGCGCCGAATGAGACAGATTACATCGGCGACCCGTTTTGCGGTAGTGGTCGCATGTTGACGACTGCGCTGGAATACGTGCGTAAGCGGCGCGGCGGCAAAGCGACTACGCAAGCAATGCATGAATTCGCCACGTCGCATCTGTTCGGCGTGGACATCAGCCGCGAGCTTGTGCGTATCGCGCAGCAGAATGCGCGCCTCCACGATGACGAATACATTGACGCGCGCCAGAACGATTCGTTGACGAACATCGAGCAGTTAGGCGACATGCAACGCGCGCACGGCTTCCGTCGCGGAGGCTTGACGGTCGTCGCCACCAATCCACCTTTCGGCGCACCGCTCAAGGATGAGCGAACTTTAGAACTGTTTCGCATCACGCGCCGACAGCGCGGAGGGCGTACAACGGTCGTCAAATCGGAAGACAAACAGGTTCTCGCCATTGACCGTTGCTTGGAGATGCTGACGGATGAGGTCAAATTGCCGAACGGCAAAACAATCGGCGGGCGCATGGCGATTGTGCTGCCGGACGGCGTGCTTGCCAACAGCGACGCGCGCGTGATTCGCAACTGGTATCGTGAGCACGCCATCTTGCGCGCGGTCATCAGCCTGCCACAACACACTTTCATGCCTTATGGCGCAGGCGTGAAAGAGTCGGTCGTCGTCTTCGAGAAGAAGCCGCCCGGATGGGACGACACGCAGGACTACGAGGTTTACATGGCGCGAGTGGACGATATTGGCTACGACGCCAAAGGCGCAGACCACAACTGCCCGAAGTGCAACGCCCGCCGCGCCGACGCGGAAGACGACAGCAAGACTTGGCACAAGAAGGCGAAGGATGAGATTGACGAGATTGTGGAGGACTTCCACGCGCAAATGAATTTGGGCTGGAGGTTGGATTAATGCACAATCGCAGGCTACCGATCTCCGTTCTCACCACTGAAGCCCGCGACGATTACGGTTATCACGACCCACAAACTAACCAACTCATCGAATTCTTACGAAACAAACCCGAAACGTGCCCGCTTGACGACTGCCTGCGTGACATCTACCGCTATCCGACGTTCTATGGCTTGGAGTACCTTGCTGAAGGCGTGCGGGTCATCAAAGGCGAAACGATTGTTGAAGGCGAGTTGGCAGATAACGGGGAGATGGACTTCATTTCGCCCGAAGATGCGGCGCGATTTCCGAGAACGATTCTGGAAGAAGGCGACTTGGTGATGAGCGTGCGCGGAACGGTTGGCAAAGCCGCCGTTGTGCCTTCCGAATTTGCGGGCAGCATCATCAATGCGAATCTTATTCGGATGCAACTTAAAGACAAAGTTGATCCTTATTACTTACATGCTTACCTCACAAGCCGCGTCGGTCAAACACTTATTGAACGTCAAACGACCAAAGCTATTCAGAGCACTATTACTGTTCCTTACATTAAAGCTATTCCTGTCTGGTTACCTAACAAAGACACAATGCAGTGCCAAATCGCCCAAACTTTGCAGGATGCTTACCAAGAGCGTAGAAAGTTGCTACAAACGGTGGATGAGTTGCAGCAAACGTTTGATAGCTATCTGAAGAGTAAGTTAGCCATTAAAGAAGAAAATGTAATAGATGAGCCGCGCTTCCGGGTTAAAACTTCATCCCTTCGACGGCGGCATGATGTTGAGTTTTTCCAGCCCAAGAATTACAGCTTACAAGCATTGCTTAAATCAGTTGGCGCACGCCGTTTGAACGAGGTATTTACATACTCGAGTGAAACCCGCGACCCGACTAAGAATCCACTCGAAACTTTTGATTATGTAGGCATCGCTTCAATTGATGTGCATCTTGGCAATATTACAGCACCGATGAAAATTGTAGGGGAATTTGCTCCAAGTCGCGCCCGTAGAGTAATCAGAAAAGGAAATAGACTTGTCTCGACCGTTCGTCCTACAAGGGGCGCAATCGCAATCGTGCCTGTGGAACTTGACGATCAAATTTGCTCGACAGGTTTCGCTGTGCTTGAGCCGAAAGATGAAGTTGAGCCGCTTTTTTTACACTCGATGTTGCGAATGGATGTTGTGCGTCAGCAGTTCGGGCGCTTTGCAACGGGCGCATCGTATCCAGCCATTATCAAGTCTGATATGAACGAAGTCTTATTACCTTTCACTGAAGACAAGAATCTACAACGTGAAATTAGCGAAGAAGCCTGCAGACGCTTTCAGGAAGCTTCGAGTAAAATTGCAGAAGCAGATGATCTATTAGATAGGTCAAGACGCGAGATAGAAAAATTGATTTTGGGTAAAGATTTCAGCTTGGACATAGGTGCAAATGAACATATAACATCTCCCGTCTTTGACACAATTAATGCCTGAATTAAACAGACACAATGTGAGTCAAGAAGATGAACCGATTGGCTTAGCAGAAGCCGCGGAAGAGTTCGGTATTGCTCGAAGGACTCTGAGCAAAGCCGCTGCAGATGGTTTGCTTAAAGCACGCAAGACCGCTGGCGCGTGGATTGTAACGCGGGCGGAAGTTAAGCGTTATATAAGTGAAAGCAAACCGAAAATGGGAAGACCGCCCAGCAAAAATTCTTCAGAAGCCTCTTGATTAAGTTTGCGAAATCTGGCAAACTTATGTCGCTTTATAACCGTTGCCCGCAAGTGCAGCAACACTCGCGGGCAACTAACCCGCCGACTGAACTAGGCAGTCAGTAGGGCTGACTTCATCTTAGCAGAATGAGTCCGCCTGTCACCTGATTGCAGGGTGGGATGCGACAGGAGGACTCAAAGGTGAAACCGCCACACGGCGCGGCTCGCGCCATCTTCATCAACTCCACCGGAGAACATTCTGCCGAAGCCTTTTGCGGGCGTTGCCCTTACGCAGCTACCGAACCCGAAACCGGCAAGCGCGTTTTCCCCGGCATGGACGCCACAGGCACGCCCCTCTGCGCCAAATTCAATCTCGGCGCGCCCGTCAACTGGCAAGGGCATTGCGGCATCCACTTCCGTGACGAACTGCTCCCGCTCAATCTTTGGAAATGCCAGATGAACTACTGGCTTCTCGTGGAAGGCATTATGCATAATGAGACTGACCCGTCAGCTAACAAAGAGGGTTAGGCATAAACCGTGTAGTAGAGGACGAAACCATGCGTAAGTCTAATATAGAGTACAAACCATGCTCCAAATGCCAGGTGGTCAGGCCGGTGAACGATTTTAACTTCAGACACCGCGCAACAAGCATACGTCACTCTTATTGCCGAGATTGCGGCAAGAATTTCACCCGTAGTCATTACAGACGGAATAAGCGTTTGTACCTCGACCGAAATACGCTCACTTATGAGAGACATCGTCACATTGTTCGTCAAGCGAAGTCGAAACCATGCGCAGATTGCGGTGTGCAATACCCATTCTACGTCATGGACTTTGATCATCGGGATGGGGCAGCAAAGTCGTTCGAGTTAAATTCGGTACAACGGAAAACGATCAAAGCTATTCTGCTAGAGATAGAGAAATGCGACGTGGTTTGTTCAAATTGCCATAGAGAGCGCACCTATCAGCGTAGACTGCAAATGCATTTGCCTGTTTCGACCAACTACTGATCGCACGTTCGAGTCGTGCCGGGTGCACCATTATTCTTCGATCAGCCATGCTTGTTTCCTCACGTGAATCTTTTATTGTAAAATCAAAGTTATGGACGAACAGCTTGATGGGTAAAGATGTGCGTGCAAGTAGATACATTCACTTAAAACGCTTGCACTGAAATTAATCTGGCGCTAGTTCTATGAGTGAGGTCTAAGGCTATGCCGTCAAAGAAAAACTCTTCAAAGAAGTCCAAGCGCGTTAGCACGACGAAGCGACGAAAGACTACGGCGCGCACTTCACTCGCGCACGACGACGATGAAGCTGTGTTGCCGCTCGTTCCTGGCAACGGTCGGAGGCGCAAGTATGTTTACTATCTCAATCCAGAGACTGAAGAAGAGCGCGAGAAGCGCTTAGCGCGCAGAAAAGCCCTCACACTCAAAGCTGCACAAATAGCATACGAAAATCACCATCAACGTAAAGCATCTTAATGGCGTACTTCGTCTGCGATACATCAACCTATATTTCAAGAAAGTTGTCGGATTTGCCTGATAACTTTCTTTTTTCGTCAGTCGTGCTCATGGAGCTAATGGCGAGCGCCAAAGATGAATCACAGCGCAAAGTCTACGAGCAAGTGCATCAAGCATACGAGAAGGATAATTCACTGATTGTCCCTGACGTTGATGATTGGCTGATGGCGAGCAGGGTACTCTACTGGTTATCTCAAGGTCGGCGACGACGCGCCAAAGGAAGAGCGCTGCGCTTAATGCCCGGGGCATCGCAACGTATGGCTTTAGATGTACTCATCGCTGTCAGCGCGAAGAGTTACGACGCAATAGTTGTCACCGAGAACTGGGACGATTTTAAAGCGATTCAGCACTACTACAAATTCAGGCTCGCCAGAGGCTCTGAATTCTTCAAATAGCATCACACCGAGCTATCCCTTCTTATAAAATTCAATCAACTCCTGCAACGCCCGTCTATCTTCTTCCTTCAACTCTACGAACTCCACGCCCGAGCCTATTTCAGGAAGCGAATACTTTATCGTGCCGCGCAGGATGTGTTCATCTCTGAAGAATAAGCGTAGATGGATTCCCTGACCAGCGCCGAGTTTGTAAGAGGTCTGTAGAAAGTAGCCGCCGAGGCTTATGCTTGTGATGCGACCGTTGTTGACGCACTCCCTCGTCAATCCCCAGTTTACGTTGAGCGATACTTTAACGCGCTCGTATCTGCGTTGCTCTGTGCCAGGTTTCAACATACATGAGGATGTCCTGTCTTTTAATTTTCTAAGAGCTTGTAGAGAATTCACTGTTATTCTAGCAAAAGGCGTGAAGATAAAGATAACGAATGAGAACGCGGATAGTCTGTAGCATGTCTCGATTAAGTCAGTAGCGCCGGAGAGAAGGGATGAGGGATGAGGGATGAATAAGAATGAGCAATTGCGTCAACACGCAATTCCACTCAACCCATTTCATCCCTCATCCCTCCGCCCTCATCCCTTCTCTCCGGCGCTACTGACCCGTACACTCAACGGGACGCTTCGCCGCTCCTCGTAAATTCCTTCTCTTGCTGTTATGATTGGCTCATCCCTGATTGGTTAAATAGGTTTCCCCGGATTAATCCAAATTCTTTATTGCGAGGTGTCTTGTCATGCGGTATTTGACCCTGCGTGTTGTCTTGAGCCTTTGCGCGTTTACGCTTGGCGTGGCTTTGCTGACAGGCTTGCCTGCCCGCGCGGCGCTGACTCAACAAAGTTCGACTCGAACGCAATCCCGTAGAGCCGACACCGGCTCATCAACCACAACTGTACACGGCTTCGACGTTAGCGGTATGGATAGAAGCGTCGGGGCATGCCAGGATTTCAACCAGTTTGCCAACGGCGGCTGGATGGCGCGCAACCCTGTTCCGCCTGCCTATTCGCGCTGGGGCAGATTCCAGCTTCTGATAGACCAGAACACAGAGGTGCTGCACCAGATTCTGGAAAGCCTTGTTGCGAGGAGAAACCTGAAGCCGGGCACCAACGAGCAGAAGATAGCCGACTACTACGCTAGCTGCATGGACGAGGCGGGGATAGAGCGCGAGGGCATCAACCCGCTTCGGCCAGAGTTCGAGCGAATAAACCAGATACACGATGCGGCCAGCCTTGAAAGCGAGGTCGCAGTCTTTCATTCACACAGAATCCCTACGCTCTTCGGCTTCGGCGCGGGGCAGGATTTCAAGAACTCGCGGCAGGTCATAGCGCAGGCAGGCCAGGGCGGACTCGGACTTCCCGACCGAGACTATTACACGAAGCAGGACGAGCGCTTTAAGAGGACGCGCGAGGAATATGTGAAGCACGTAGCGCGCATGTTCGAGCTTGCGGGCGACGCGGGCACACGCGCGCAGGAAGAGGCCGAGACGGTCATGCGCATAGAGACGAAGCTGGCAGAAGCTTCCGCCACGCGCGAGCAATTGAGAGAGCCTGCGGCCAACTATCATAAGATGACTGTGGCGCAGTTGAACGAGTTGACTCCGCATTTTAACTGGACGCACTACATGACGGAACTGGGACTCACAGGCATTAACGACCTGAACGTAGCGCATCCGGAATTCCTCAAGGCCGTTGACAAGCTGCTGACCGAAACGCCGCTCGACGACATCAAGACCTACATGCGCTGGCATCTTATCAACTCGGCGGCGTCAACGCTCTCTTCCGCATTCGTGCGGGAGGATTTTAATTTCGGCGGCCACTTCCTGAACGGCACGCAGGAGATTCTGCCCAGATGGAAGCGTTGCGTTGCCAGCACAGACCGCTCGTTGGGCGAAGCGCTTGGCGAGCTTTACGTGAAGAAGACTTTCACGCCGCAGGCACGCCAGCGAGCGCAGCAGATGGTGATGAATCTTGTCGCAGCGTTGAGGGAAGACCTTTCAACGCTGGACTGGATGAGCCAACAGACACGACAACGCGCCACAGCCAAGCTGGATGCGTTCATCAGAAAGATTGGCTACCCTGATCGCTGGCGCGATTACGAAGCGCTTCGCGTCACACGCGGCGCTTACTACAACAATCTTGTGCTGGCAAGATCGTTCGACGTAAGACGCAACCTTACAAAGATAGGCAAGCCTGTTGATCGCACGGAGTGGGGCATGACGCCTCCGACCGTTAACGCCTACTACAATCCCACGATCAACGAGATAGTCTTCCCTGCCGGAATTCTTCAGCCTCCGTTCTTCGACCCGCAGGCAGACGATGCCATCAACTACGGCGGCATAGGCGCGGTCATAGGCCACGAGATGACGCACGGCTTTGACGATCAGGGCGCGCAGTTCGACGCCGACGGCAATCTTCAGAACTGGTGGACGCCGGACGATTTTAAGAAGTTCCGCGAGCGCACGGACTGTGTGGTCAAACAGTTCGACGATTACGAGGTGGAGCCTGGCATTCATCAGATAGGCAAGCGCGTCGTGGGCGAATCCGTAGCCGATCTGGGAGGGTTGACCATAGCCTTCAAAGCTTTCCTGAAATCCATGCAGGGCAAGCCGCGCCCGCGAGATATTGACGGCTTCACGCCCGAGCAGAGGTTCTTCCTCGGCTATGCTCAGATATGGGCGCAGACCATCAGACCGGAGGCCGCTCGCCAGCAGGTGCAGAACGACCCGCACCCGCTTGGACGTTTCCGCGTGAACGGGCCGCTATCGAACATGACCCAGTTCGCGCAAGCCTACGGCTGCAACATGGGCGACGCTATGGTTCGCCCGCCCGAACGTCGCTGCCAGATTTGGTAAGCATTAACAGTAGGGGCAGAGGACAAGTCCTCTGCCCCTGTATCTCACGCTCTCATCGCTCGTCTCTTTACGCCTGCTTTGCGCTATCCGGCTTGCTCTTGCGCGCTGGCCGCTTGATCTCTTCGGTTCTTACACCGCCCGCTGTCTCGTATTCGCTGCTGTTCTTACCGTGACGCGCGCCTACCCCGGCCAGCATTCTGGAACTCATCTCGCTGGTCTGCTTCTCTATGGCGTCCAGTGTGTTGGCTTTCTCGTCAAGTGAGGCCACCGTCTGGTTGTAATCGTCCAGAGCGGATTGTGCCTCGTTGATTTTCTGCTCGAAGGCTATGACGGTCAATCCTCCGCCTAAATCCAGTGTCGGAGAGATAGTCTTCAGATTGTTAAGACGCACCTGCGCCTTTACGAGTATGCTTGATGTTCTTCTTGTACGTCCCATTAGTTTCACCTCCTCTGGTGAGTTAAGAAGTGTGTTGAAAGAAGCGAGGAAAACGAAGGAGCGTGAGTTAAAACGCCAGTGAGTATATGCTCTTTTCTCTAATAAACAAGCCTTTTCTTTTGCCCGGAAACCCGTTTGCAGTATTCAACAGGCATAGATGGTGCGAGCGAAAGAGTTTTTGATAATTCTGTAAGAGATATTGATAGCTCAGTAGGAGTTTCCGAGCATTCGTTAAGAGCTTTTGAACGCTCTGAAACTCTTAGCCGTCGCCCCAAAGGAGCAAACCAGAGCTTCTTAGGAGTTTCCCGGCTCTCTGAAAGAGTTTCGGAGCATCTGGAAACTCCAAAAGAGTGTTCCGAAGGAGTTTCAGTATATCGCGTAGGAGCTTCGGAGTTCTCCGAAACCCTTAATGGATGACGCGAAGGCGTTAATGAGCGGCGGTTAACTCTTTGGCAACGAGCCGACACTCCAAAGAAGCTCTCGCTAACTCTTTCGTAATGCTCGTTTGCTCCTTCGGAACAGTCCGAAACTCTTTCGAGGCGTTGGTTTGCTCCTTCGCGGCGCTCGAAAACTCCTATTCAGAGGGATTTTCGCCTGTTTCGGTGGAATCAAGGAGCGGCGAGTCGTCGAAGCCGCGCGCGTCAAAGCGCGTTTGGAGTGGTTTTGGCGGCGGCGATTGGAAGAGTCCTGTCTCTGTTCTCTGTTTGCAAAGTGAGGGATGCCACTAAAGGGAAGCCCGCGCGAACAGTTCTGCTGCTCCGCGCGGGCTTTAACTTCGATGCGTTCTGTTAGTTGTTACAGAGCGTGTCTCGTGCTACTCCCTCTTGACTGTAGTCTTTCTTTCATAAACTGTATCACCGCCGCGCGAGCGCCCGCGCATGGAGAGTATGGCTATGAGCAGGATTGCCAGCAGTGCCACTACGCCCAGCACTATCCACATAGGGTTTATCCCGTTCTGTGTAGTGGTGGTATCCGTAGGTCTGGTTGTTGTCGTCGTCGTCTGACTCGTAGTCGTCGGCTGGCTCTGCGTCGTGGTGCTCGTTTGCCTGCTTGACTGTGCAGCGGCACCACTCTGCGTTGACTGAGTGCTCGGCGGCGTGTTTGTGTTCTGCGCCATGTTGCGCACGGCCAGCGGCACAAGAATCAGACTGAAAGCGAGCAGCGTCGCCCTCATAAGATTTATTGCCCTAGTAGTTTTCATAGTAAAGATTTCTCCTTTCAAACGTGTGCAAAAAGCGCTCGCCTCAGTTGCCAAGTAGTACATATACCCGGCAGCATTAACCTGTTTCTGTAATCAAACGTTACAGAAACCGGGGGCTTTAATGTGTAATGCTAATTCGATGCCATGCGAGTAGGGACAAGCCCTGCCCATACATAATCGCGCAGCCATTCTTATATTAGCCGCCTGCTTCGGCCACTTTCTTCACTGTAACTTTCAATTCGGGGTGGCTGCTGCTCCCGGCGGTGATTATATCTTTGACCGCCTCTATGGTTGACTCGGCAAAGTTGTGCGCGGGTTCGTCTTCACCTTCTATCCATAGTGCGACTCGAATTTGAATGGCCTTGCGCATCTTGGCGGGCGGCGTGCTTTGAGGAGGCTCCGGCGTTGACATGCTATTCACTCCAATCTCAAAGTTGAATAATCCTCTCTCAGTTCTTGATATGCGCTATCAATGCAGGCTGTTCATATCAATCCAGTTTCCATTCTGATTCACTTCAATCTTCATGATCGGATGAACCTCCCAGATCGTTCCGCGCGTCTTGCCAACCTGATCCGGGTGCTCAGGGTCAAGCATCATCCAGCCGCTTATTCGTACACGCTGCTTCTTCTTCACTATCTGCCCTAAAACATCCGTGCGCCAGCTCGCGTGATGAGCGCGCACCGGCGGGGTCACCTCTACTACAATCGAGTTGCTACGGTCATCCCCCGCAGTTTTCACGAGCCAGACGTGAAAATCTCTGAACAGGTCGTCAGCGCCGTGACAATTGGGCGACTCCGGCCCCTCTTCCCTGGCACCTGCAAGATAACCTTCGATTGCTACGGGCGTCCCTTCGTAGCGCGCAATCTCCGCAGCGTCTGCGGAAGACCAGCGATCACGCGACCTGCGCTCGATTGCTTTGGGCCAGCGCACCTGCATGAACGCATCGAACTGAACGGGAAAGTAAGCGCCTTCATCAACACGGTTCTTCAGGCGGTTAAGCGCGGGGTCGCCCCCATCGCCTTCGGGCGGGCAGCCTTGAAAGTTGCTCGTTACAGGCTGAGGTTTATTGCTTAACTCCGGCAAAGGCCCCGGCTCTCCCGGCAGGATTGTTCCGGGGGGCGCGCCTGCTGGCATGGTCGTCGTTGTCGTCCCTGCTTCCGGTGCAGCCGTGCGGCGTCGCGCGTAGCGCAGCAGCACTATTGCAAACACTATGAATATTAAGATGACTAGAACGATTGCCAGCCACGAATACTTTCGGAGAATCGTTCGCCAGTCCGGGCCTGTCGGCTGCGGCTGATACATGCGCGCTCCTTTGCAGAGACTGTTTGCTTGAAGCGGAATTGTCTTGTGGCAATCAATATAACATCAAACCGTCCCACTCTCTCTGCCCTTTTTTATCAACCAGCAAACACACGCACTGTCGCAGCAATCAGATAACTTTCAGAAATTGAAACGAAGCCCTAACTGAAACTGTCTGGGGTCTCCGGCAGCGGTCGGGAGACCAAAAGTTGCCAGCGGCGTTGCGCCTGTGCCGAAGATGTTATTGGGAATTTGAAGGTTCGAGCGGTTGAGCAGATTGAAACCTTCCGCGATTGCCTCCATACGCACGCGCTCTGTCAGACGAAACGCTCGTTCCACCCTTAAATCGAGCGACGCGAAATCAAAGCCTTGTCCCGTGTTGCGCCCCACGCCTATGGGACGGTCGTTTGCATTCGTGTCGCCGTTGCGATCCGCGCCCGTCTGAACATTGAAAGGCAGCCGCGAAGCGTAAGTGAAAATGTAGCTAAGCTGAAATCCATCGAGCGCTTGCCGAAGCGTTGACGCACCACGCACGCGCGGAACGTTGATCGTTCCGCTCAGCGTCAACCGGTGGCGCTGGTCATTGTCGGACAGGCCGCGCTCGCCGCGTAAATTGAGATTGTCCTGCGGCGTGAAGAAGAAGAAGTTGCCCGCATCGTCAATCGCTTTCGAGAGAGTGTAGGAGACGCGCATTCCGAACCAACTGTTAGCGCGCTGGTTGAAAGCGACGGTCATGCCGTTGTAGTAGGAATCGCCGGAAGATTCGTAGCGGTTGATGTTGGCGAAGCGCGTGTCGGGTCGCCCCAGATTCGGAACTCCCGATGACGCGCTCGCCGTCGGCACGTTGATGTTGCGCTGCACTACCAGGTGCAAGCCGCGCAGGTGCATATAGCCTACGGATAGCGAGCCGCCCCTGAACAACTCGCGCTCTATCTGCAAACTTGCCTGCTCGCTGTAGCTGCTCTTTATGCGCGTATCAATCGTAGTGATGCTTGCAAGCAATCCATCGGGAAATGACGCGAGCGTGTTAGGAAATACGGGCGCTCCCGGTTGGCCGAAAGAGAGCACGGCAACCCTGTACTTCGTTCCGTCGCGCTGCAATGCGTTCGACGTGGCGCGCAATGGTACGCGGTCGTAGTAGAGACCGGCGCTTGCGCGTATGACTGTTCTGCGATCTTCTGAAGAATAGGCAAGCCCTATTCTCGGCGCAAAGTTGTTCGCGTCCACGTGTATGGGGTCAGGCAAAAACTGCGCGTCGTAACGAAGCCCCGCGTTGATGGTAAGATGACGGCTCAGTCTCCACTCGTCCTGCACGAATAGCCCCAGGTTAGGGTTCGATTGAAACTGTGCTGGCGCTCCGAACGCTTGTTGGAAAGTGACATAACGTCCTGCCAGAAAATTTGCGAGCGAAGAGAAAGTGTAAACGCCCTGAAGCGCTCCCGGAAAACTTATATTCACGCGGTTGAGCAGAAAGTCCACGCCAGCTTTAATCGAGTGCGCGCCCCGCTCGGTCGTCAGGTCGTCTGCGAATTCGTAAATGTCCAACGAGCGAGCAGTAGGCGAAACGGTCGAGGTGCCGAAATTAGCCACGCCCGAAATATTGACAGCCGGGCCAACCTCGTCATTCACGGGCGCTTCGAGACGGCTGCGCGTTAGCTGCCATCGCGCTTCGTTAACGGTGCGAGATGAAAGAGTAGAGATTAAACTCCCTGCGAAAGTTTGGTCCAGATTCTTCAAGCCTGTGCCGCGACTGACGACGTTCAATCCGCCGATGCTGCGCGAGTTCGGGCTGTCGATGTAGTAGATGCTATATCGCACGGCCAGAAGATTCGCGCGATTAAGCCTGTGGTCAACGCGCGCGAAAAAGTTTGTGACATCATAGCCGCCCGGAAATTCTCCTGTCGTCACGCTCGCGCCCCTGTATCCGGTCTGCTCCAAACGAGAGTTGATGACGCTCACGCTTGTGGGAGCTATGCTGATGATGCCTGCGTCATGTCGTCGCGTCTGCTCGAAATTGGCGAAGAGAAAAGTTCTGTTCCGCCTGATGGGGCCGCCCGCGCTTGCGCCGTATTGCGTCTGAGTCAGACTGTCTCTTCGCGTCGCAAGAGGATTGCGCGCATCTAATCTCTGATTACGAAAGAAGCCATACACGCGACCGCGCCAACTGTTCGTGCCGGATTGCGTGACAACATTGATTACTCCGCCGGAAGCGCGACCGAACTCGGCTATGCCGCCGGATGTGACGACCTGAAACTCGCGTATGACCTCCTGGCTGTAGAAAGTTCCGGCCAGCCCGGCTGCGTCGTCGTTCGCTGAAAGACCGTCAACGACGAAGCTGTTGTTCAGGTTTCGCTGGCCTGCTACGGACAGCCCTGTGCCCGGCACTGCGCTGGTTTCCGCGAAGCGCTGGCTGCTGCCCGTGTTCGTGCGCGAGACTGCGGGGGCCAGCAAAGCCAGGTCAAGATAGTTGCGCCCGTTAAGCGGAAGAGCGTCAATCTCTGTAGGGCTGATTGTTTCCGAGACCTGCGTGCGCGCCGACTCAATCATGGGCAGGTCTGCTGTTATCTGAACGCTCTCGGAGATTTCCGCAACCGAAAGTCTGAAGGGTAAATCAAGCGCCTGCCCAATTGTCAGCGTCACGCGGCGTGTGAAGGTGGCAAAGCCTGCGCGCTCAATTGTGAGACGGTACGCGCCGACCGGCAGATAGGAGAAGCGGAAACGGCCATTGTCATCGCTTGTGGCGTTCTGCGCTTGATTGGTTTCAAGGTTCAGCGCTTCGACAGTAGCACCGCTCACAACCGCGCCGTTACTGTCCTCAACGCGCCCGCTCAACGACGCGGCAGCGACCGCTTGCTGCGCACAGGCTTGATACGCGCTGCCTGCTAACAAAAATAGGATGATTGCCACGCAGACCGGCTGCGCTCGCTTCACACCATTCTTCATATTCATTCTCCAGAAAAATCATTGCCTCTCGCGCCGACAGTTCTTCGACACGTACCGCAGACGCAGACCTGTGACGCTACACGCATGCACTTGAGCCACGCGCATTCATAGACTGAATTTGCGCGGCAAATGGCATTCATCGTGGAACCGAAAATCAGGAGAATGAAGATGGAGGCGGGCGCGGGCGCGATCTTTCGCACAGCGCATAGAGCGTGTAGGTTTGGCGCAATGAAGCTTGCGGAAGACGTGTGTTCGACGGGGAACGCGGTTGCTCTGCGTGAGCGGTTATAGCAGTTTCGCGCGGGCGCACAGGGTTCGAGTAACCGTTTGCGCAAGTCCCGCAATCCTGACTGCATGGCCTGGTAAACACCGTCGAAGCAATGTGCGGCGGTTGCGGCGGATTTCGATGTAAATTGTCTTGCGTAGAATAATGCTCTACCTCTTGATATGCGCGTAGCGAAAGAGCAACGCCTGCGAGCATTCCAGCCGCGTGTATTTTATGAGCCGCACCAGGCGCATGACTCGCACCGCACAGCACTTCCTGCTTCGGCCTGACTCTTTTCCTGCGCGCGGAGAAACTGGCATGACACGCGCCGCCCATGCACGAGCCAGCCGGATGAGCCAGTCTGCCTGCGCAGCATGCCATCTTGCACACAGGCGCGGACGACGAGAGCGCGTCTGAGGGCGCTACGCCCGAAAGCACGCCGAGCATGAGCATCACGGCCACGCACGCGCGCGCAACGGCAGACTTCATGAAATGCTTTTTGCCTGAGCGGGAGAGCATTTAACTTTACGAATGATCGCAGCCATTGTGTCACCGAAGCGTCACCGGTGACAAGAGAAGATTAGAAGAGAACCGGGACGGTTAATACCGCTTCACGCCCCCTTCACTCTTCCTCGGTCTCCTCCTGAAATATATGCGCGCGAGGATGGTGACGGTCATAAGTCGAGCGCAACTGGTTGTCTGTGATGTGCGTGTAAATTTGTGTGGTGGAGATGTCGCTGTGGCCCAGGAGAGCTTGAACCGAGCGAGAATCTGCGCCGCGCTGCAAGAGATGAGTTGCGAAGCTGTGGCGCAGGGTGTGAGGCGAGATGTTCTTAAGACCTGCGCTCTCTGCATGGCGCTTGAGGATTGACCATGCGTTCTGTCTGGTCAGCCGCTTTCCCATGCTCGTCAGAAAAATCTGCGGTCTGGTTTCGTGTCCCATGCGCGCTCGCACGCCCCTGTACTGCTCCAGCCAGTGAATCGCGCTCTTGCCCAGTGGAACGCGCCGCTCCTTGCTCCCTTTCCCTCTACACGTAATCAAGCCTGATTCAAAATTCACGTCCGACATACGCAGCGAAATCATCTCTGAAACACGCAAGCCGGTCGCGTACATCAATTCGAGCATGGCGCGGTCGCGTATCCCTTCGGCTCTGGAAGCATCCGGGGCTTCCAGCAAGCGGTTCACCTCGTCTTCCGTCATGAACCTGGGCAGATAGGCCATGCGCTGCGGCGTGTCAAGATTTTCCGCCGGATGCTCTTTGATGTGCCCATCGATCATAAGGAAACGGAAGAATCCGCGCGCCGCGCTCACAGCGCGCGAGACCGAAGAGGGCGCTAACCCTTCGCGCGACAGTTGAGCTATCCACTGCCTCAAGTCCGGGCGCGACAATTCATCAGCACGCTTCCCCAGAGATTCTGCGAACGAGTTGAGACGCGCAAGGTCTCGCCCGTAGCTTTCCAGAGAGTTTGCCGACAACCCCCGCTCCACCTGTATGTAGGCGAGGAACTCTCGAACGAGGTCGCGCTTGCGTCTGTTTTCTGTAATCAAAGGCAAAGTCTAAAGAGAGTAAAAAAATTTGACAACCAACTTCAACGCGCCAGAGACAACCTGATAATAGCCCAGCCCTTGAAGTGATGGAAAGATACAATCGCAAAATAGTTCTAGTCCTGTAAGAATATTTGAAAATCTCGAATCAGAAATCTCAAATTTGAAATCTCAAATCTTCCAATCGTCCCTACGGGGCTAGAACTCTGTTCAAACCTTATTGCGGATACTTATAGCGGTTCTCACTTGAATGCGACTATTGCGACAAGGCGTTTCAGGCTATCTCTAACGTGATAATAGCTGAGCTTAACCTTTACCCTTGCGCTTTCTAATGCTCTTTCTTTCATTCCTTAACAAGTTCCCCGCTTCTTCGTCTTCTCCTTTGCTCCGGGCCTTGCTCCTGAATTCTTCTATAAGATGTGTAACCGAACCAGAGGCCATAGAAGATGAGCAGCAGGGCGAGGCTTGCGACGATTGCGCCCGTTGTTGATTCTGTGACTTTGCGAACGACTATGAAGAAATCGCCGCTCATGCCCAGCGCGAGCGGGACCATCGCTGCGATAAGCAGACGGCTGGCGATGCTGTGAAAATGCTCCGTGTCTTCGCCCTCTTCGACTATGCGATGGTAAGCCGCCGGAGCCATCAACAGTATGACGCTCAAGGCCATCAGGCACAGGCTGATGACGTGCACCGTCTTCGACGACTGCGGCAGTTTCTCGAAAGCCTGTTGAAGAAAGGTGGCGAACTGAAATCCCATGAGAGCCTGCGCGCCCGGCAGCACGACCCTGCATTCCGTCAGCACCTGTTCTATCTTATCCTTCAGCTTCGTCCCGCCTGTTTGCGAATCCCCCGAGCTTGCTTTCATCCTATCCTCCTTGCTCTTGCGCTTCTCCCTGCGCAGCGCTTCTATCCCGTACCAGAAGAGCAGCGCCGTCACAGTCACGCACGCGCCGAAGACTATCCCGGTCGTGTGGCCGTACATCATGTCCGTCACGACGTAAGCATCAATGCCGAAAGCGAGCGCGAAGGGCAAGAGCGCAAAACACATCACGCGAGTGATGAATTGATGAACGTCCGTGCTATCACGACCTTCCGCGACGATGCGGTGATACGCGCCCGGCCAGATCAGCAGCGCCGTTGCAATCAGCATCATCCCCAGGCCACACACCTTTAGAAACTGCGAAGGGTATGAAAGCTTTTCAAAGCCCGGCTCGAAGACGGAGCGGTACTGGAAGCCTACAAGAATCTGCGAGCCGAGCATGAGCATGCGCCCTTCGCCCAGCGCCGTCTTGATCTTATCCTTCAGCTTGACCATCGCTTCCCCTTGATCTTTGATTTGTGGCCTGGATTATACGCCCTGAGCGCAATGATCAGACATGAACGGACAAGTTTCTAATGAGAAATGTGAGGAATATTTTAGATTGCCGTAGTTATTCGCGGTCTGAGGGCGGGCGCGCACGGCTGTTCAACGTCCGGGAAAGAGCCGCGACCGAAGAAGACGTGCCACGCTACGCTTTTGAAGACGGGAAGGCGAGCAAGCGCGCAACCTACCTCTATCATCGCAGAGCTTTGAACGTAAGACAGCAAGCGGCGCATCCATATGCGCGACATGAAGCGCGAGCGAAAAAGATTGCCGCTGTAGTTTGCCAGCATTGATGGATTTTCAGTAGAAAGAGATTCGACGATGACGCGCGCGGCGTAGCTGGAAAGTCTCAGGCAAGGGTCTAGTCCGCCCGCCGTCAACGGCGAGACAGCGCCCGCCGCATCGCCTATGAGCAGTCCGCGCTCGCATCCTATTCTCTCAAGCACGCCGCCCACAGGAATGCGCCCGCCCCTACGCTCTATTCGCTCGCCCTTACTCAAATCCACGATCCTCGCAGCCAAAGTTAAGAATTCATCGAGCGCCGTTTGTGGAGAGAAACGCTCTGCGTATCCGCCTACGCCCACGTGAACCTCTTCGCCGTCGTGAACCAGCCACGCCAGATAACCCGGCGCGAGTCTTGGGTCAAGGAAACAATGAAAGCGCGGCTCGCCTTCGAGCGGCACATTCCTGAAAACATCTTCGACGCCGACTATCCACTCGCGGTTCTCGTCCAAGCCAAGGTCGCGCGCCACACGCGAGCGCGCACCGTCCGAGCCGACTACGAAACGCGCTGAAACCTTGAGCGCAGTTCGCCCGGACTCGAAACTAACTACAGAGCCTTGCGCGTCACCTTCGCACCCCACGTAACGCGCGCATGGAAACCATCGCGCGCCGTCCGCCACAGCCTCTTCCAGATACCGCATGTAAAGCTTTCCCATACGCCCTATGCGAAACTCGTCGTGCTGGCTCTCCAGTCTCAAAGCTTTTCGCGCAGGAGAGTAGAGCGTGACGTGTCGCACGGCCTGCCCCAGACAATCTTCCGGCAGGTCGAAATCCTCAAGCGAGCGGCGCACGAAGATGCCTGTGGTGTGAACGGATTCGTCCGGCGAGCGCTTGCGGTCTGCCAGAGCTACGCGCACGCCCTCCTTAGCCAGTAGCCTTGCGCACTGCAACCCGGCAAGCCCCGCGCCGACAATCACAACATCGAAATGTTCCATACTATTCTCTCTTCCCGAACTACATATCTCAGAACGGCGACTCGCCCTCGTAAGATTCCTGCGATCTTTGACAAGTCCACGACTGTATGGCCGAAGCATTTCTCTCAATGATGTGACCGGCCTTCGCACGCGCCCAATTCCATGTGCGCCAGTCGCCGCCTTGAAACGAGGCGCGGCGCGCCATCAATCTATTTGCAACCACGCACCGCCCGTCATCCGTCATGCGCGACATTCCATCCAGAAGCGGCGGCACTGCGTCGGCGCTGAGCGTCGTTGCGTAATTCACGTCGAAAAGGACGACCGCGTTGGCTTGATTCAGATTGGTGCGAACTATAAGAGCGTCGGGGTTTAGGAAGTTAAGAGCAGCCACCATAAGAAACGCCGCGACCATCGCGCCGCACGCGAAGCGCTCGCGCTGACCGCGCAGCACGGTCAACATGAACCACGCGAACACCAGCGCCAGCCAAGCCATGAAGGCGGTCGTGTAAAGACGCAACTCCGTCAGGCCGTATCCTTGCGTGTAGACTCTCATGCGACCCAGCGCCGAAGCCATGATGACGAAGACGAGCGCGACCTGCGCTCCGGCCAGGAATCGAAAGACGCGCTCGTGTGCAGGATTATCTTTCCGAAGCAGCCAGTGTGCGAGAAGCAGCAGGGGCAGAACCAACGCTGCGACCCATACAAGCTCGAAGAAGCCGCGCCGCGCGTACTCTGCGTATGTCAATCCGGGCGTTATGCGCGCAAGCTGCGAGCCGCCGAAGAAGTACCTGACCTGAACCAGCACGAAGCTTAAGAAAAGCGCGTCGAGCAGACCCAGCACCGTGCCTATCTCTATAATCCCCAGCGAGAGGCGACGCGCAGGTGTGGGCGTTTGCATATCCGCTTGACTGTACGCTTCGCTGCTCGCGGCTTGATTGTATGCCTGACTGCCTTTGCCTTCTTCATTCTCCTGCTTCTTATCAACCTTCGAAGAGTTTTGTCCTTCGCTGACCGTTGGCCCAACCGGAGTGCTCAGGTTGAGTGAGATGAAAGGCATACGGCTACGCGCTGTGTACGAGACCTCTTTTCCAACTAAAAGCCCGCGCAGGAATCCGCCCGTTATCCACGTGAAGAAGATGAAGAGGAAGATGTGCGAGAAAATTTTTCCTGAATCTATCTGAAGCGTCTTATTAACCAGATGCTCGAATACGGCGTCAGCCGCAACGAGCAGCGCGCCGAAGATTAGAAGCAGGGGAACTGCTATGAAGAGGCCGCGCAAAATTGCCAGAAGGTGGCGCGACCAGCCCGAGCGCGGCATCTCTTTCCACTTGATGTCGCTGAGCACTAGCGGGAAGAAGTTGAACGCCGCATTCAACGCGGCCACAAACGCGCCCAGCGCGTACTCCATCATCCCGCCCAGTATAATCTGACCAGCGCGCGAACGAAGCGCTATCATTGAAAGCGCTGCCATGATGCACGCTACGTCAAGAAAATTCAGCACGCCTGAAGCTCGCCATGCCATGCTTGCGGCGAAGAAAACGATGGGCACAAATAGCCAAAGGGCTTCCCCCGAGAGCGCCACGCGACGCCAGCGCAACATGAGCGCCACAATCGCCGCCACAAACGCCGCCACCCAAAGCCCGAAGTTCGCGCCCCACGGCATTGCCCTCAGCAGCGCGTCTCCCAGAACTCCCAGCAGCAGCGCCGCCTCCAGCACGTCAAGACCTAGCCTTGTTCTCTTGCCCATCTTCTTCCCGATTGAAAATCTTGCGAACATGTTCCACCTCTTTTTCTGATTAACGCTCCGTGAGCCAGCCAACCACTGCTCCCGTATATGCGCCCGCTAACGCAGGCACCAGTGCGACGAAAGTTGACTGAAAACTTGCCACCTCATAAGGCGGCGAGTAATCAACAAGGGCGGCCATAAGGTGAGCCGCAGGAACGCACAGGCCCAGAACAAGCGCATAGATTCCTGCACGGCGCGGCTGCGCAAGTCCCAGCAGTCCACCGAAAACAAGCAGAAGCAGAAGAGGTAAGTGAGCTTCGGCGGCGTGAAGGTCAACGTAGCCCGTCAGCCCGCCGAACAGTAATGCCAGCACGTAACAGGATGTTTCGTCAGGTCTGGTTTTAAGCGGATTCATTCTCTTCTTCCTTTCATCTATTCGCGGGCTTCCAGTGTAAATTCAGTCTTCTTGTGAAGCGGGCTGTTCTCGTGGCCTATGATGAAATGTGTTGGCAGGTCTGATTCGTTGACGAGAAGACGCGCGCCTCTTGCGTCCGCCGGAAGATCGAAGACGAGTTTGGTTAGATAGAACTCGCCGGGTCTGAGCGGCGTTGTAAGCTCGGTCTGTTTCCCTTCGACATTCTCAAGAGCTTTCTGCCCTTCCATTGAAACCTCGTACTTCCTTCCCTGATCGTCCGTGACGGCGAGCGCGCGGCTGTTCGGATAAAGAAGCCCGCTGCCTCGCGTAGGCGAGATGGTCGTCTCGTCAAATCGAACCTTGAGCGTGATGACATAAAACATACCTTGCGCGCTCTGTTGATTCGGCTCATTTCCAACCGTCCTGGTCTTCTGCACGTCCGCGACCGCATAGGCAAGGTGGCAATCAATCTCACAGAAATGCTTCTCATGGCCTAGCGCCAACACTCTTTCGCTGCTCACAAGAGAGAAGACAATCAGCAAGCCGAAGTAGATGGCGGCGCTCGCCGCAGCCAGTTGCAGAACTCTTTTCGCAAGCCAGCCCCTGCGCGTAGTGACCGCGTAAGCCAGCACCGCAAAGAGCAAGAGCGCTACGAAGCAAGCGCCCAGGAAAGCCAGCACTCCTATAGGCGCAGAGAGATTCACGTTCGTATCCATCCCGACTTCTCCCTAATGAAGAAAAGCCCTTTGCGCAACAAAGCCACCGGGCAAAAAATTTAGCGCGCCCTTCTCAACCTCAACCTTCGCGCGTTCTCTGAATCAGCGCCTCCATGTGGCCCAGATAGCGTTCGAGTGCGCGCCTGCCAGCAGCAGTCAACTTATATTCAGTCTTCGGCATGCGCCCCTCGAAAGATTTCGAGCAGGCGATGTAGCCAGCGTCTTCCAGCTTTCGCGCGTGAACGCTAAGGTTGCCGTCCGTCGTCTTCATCAAATCTTTCAGATCGTTGAAAGTCAGAGAATCGTTGACGGCGAGCGCGCTGATTATACCCAGACGCATGCGCTCGTGTATAAGGCGGTCAAGCTCTGTCGCGCTCATCTCGCGCGCCGCGCCGCCCGCGCGCACTTCACGCAAACTCGCGCGCGTTTCAGCACGACCCTTCTTATGCTTGTCGTGTGCAAGAGCACTACTTTTAGCCACCGTGTTTCCTCGCAATGTAAATTCCAAAAATTATGTGAAGCCCTGCGAACCCCGCTGCCATGAAATAGTTTCCGAACTGGGCTGGAGAGAAGATGGCGACCGCGCCAAGCAGCATGAAACACAAGCCCATCACAGGGACTATGCTCACGGAAAACATTCCGCCCGTCACAACGCCCGTCCCATAAAGCAGCAACCACATCCCCGGCAGAGCGTTCTTCAATCCCGCGCGGTAAAGAAAGAGCGTGAGCAGACCACCCACGAATATAGGCGGCGATAGACTGAAAGCCACTTTCCTACCAGGCCCCGAAAGCAGAGGCTCTCCCCCTGCGCGAGCCTTGCGGCTCATAGCCCATATTGTGATGAAGAGCGACAGGACACCCTCGGCCACCCACGTCAGAACCCAGCGCTCACTTTTGGGCTGACTGGCTGCAATCGCGCTCGCGCCCAGGGCAGTCATCCCGACCGCCAGTGTGCCCCAGCCCGATACAGCCGTGAAAGAGGACGCGCGCTCCATGGTCTCGCGTATGTAGCGCAGGTTATCCATAGCCCGCGCGTGCAGCGCAGGCGGCTCCTCTTTCTCTTCCTGAACAAGGCGAAGGGAGGTCATGTCGCAATAATACCCGATGTTTTTATCTTGTCAAGTGCTTTGTATTATAAAGAACCGGAGCACAGCAAATCCTGAACTTCCCTGTTGACTGCTTTCTTCAACCTTAAATCCGGCGGCGCGAGCGCCCGTCGCCTCTCATTCCGCTTCGATAAGTCTGGCGTCAATCTGAGGAGTACCGCTGCCGCTAGCGTCCACGCGCACCGTAGCGTAATTCCGCTGCCGCGTGAAGTCGTGGTGCTCGAACGAGTAGCCGTCGCCCAGATCGTCTTCTATCTCCAACAGAATTTGTGTTCCGTGAAACTCTATCCAGTTGGCGGCTTCGTTCGTGATGGGACTGGTGATGATCTGGTCGTAAAGCGTATTGCCCTGAAACTTGATATGGCTGTAGCCGCCCACGTGAACGTCGCCGCCCAGTATAAGCAGTTCCCTCCTGCCGATTCCTATCTCTTTCCATTCTTGCAGAGCCTTAATTATCTCAAGTTGTTCGGGGCGATGCGTGCCGTAAGACCAGTGATCTCTAAAATCGTTCAGCGCAATGTGGGCAAGCTCGCCGACCTTGCTGGTTAGATATACCAGTGGGACTGAAGTGATGACCAGCAGAGCGCGAACGCGGTCGAAGATTCCGCCAGCGCCCAGCGCCGCGTGTATATCGTCCCACTGCGGCTGGCTCAGGTAAGGTTTTGAAGGGTGGAAGCCGAAAGTTCTTCCGCCTCTCTGATCCAGAAACATTACGCCCACATCGCCCCAGGTGTGAAAATGATGCTCTATACCGCTAGCAGGGTCTTGGTCGGTGTCGAAGTCGTCCCAGAGTTGTCTTTGATATTCGCGGTAAGCGCGCCGCCCCAGCTTGCCTATGTAATATTCGTTCGAGTTCGGGTCAGAGTCCGATTTGCCGCTGCCCCAATCGTCGCGGATTTCGTGATCGTCCAGAATCATCAAGTTGGGCACGCTCGCCAGCACCTTGCGAGTAGAAGGATCGTTCCACGCGACGCGATGGCGTTCGCGGTAGAGTTCAAGAATCTCCTCCTCCTGCGCTTGATCGCCGCGCGGGATGCCTTCCGTTTGAAGTTTGTGAAGAGCCGTGTCGAATGCCGAGTCCGCGTAGATTTGATCGCCTATGTGAAGAATCATGTCGGACTCGCCCGCAGAGACGAACCTTTGATTCAGGTCGGCCCACAGGTCTGTAGTCCCGCGCTTGATAGTTCGGTTGCAACTCAGCGCCAGAAGGTTCATCGTCGAAGGGTTTGCGGAAAAAGTTCTGAAGCGTCCCTCCAAATCACAGTCCGCGCCGTGGAAGGCGACTGTGTAATCGGTTTCGGGCAGAAGATTTTCAAAGGAGAAGATGGAAGGGCGATTACGCCGCAAGTTTTTCGTCTGCTGAAGACTGTGCCCGCCACTGTCTCTCAACTCGCACGTCACTTGCGAGTAGTCGTCCGCTTCCGCTAACACTCTGGCCGTGCTGTCTGTGACTTTGCCTATGACCGGGCCTACTGTGATTTTTGGCATGAGGGCTTCTCCTTAGGGATGAGGGATGAGGGCGAAGGGATGAATAAGAAGGAGTGAATGCGTCAGCACGCAATTGGCTCAACCTCTTATTCATCCCTCATCCTTCATCCCTCATCCTTAATCTGTCGGTTGTCCTGCGTTCACATCTGTGCTTGCGTTTGAGATGAACGCGGCGTTTTCTGCTGTGAGCGCGTGGTCAACTATGCGGCGTTGCTCAAGCTCGTGAATGGTGTAGGAACCTGTCGCTGGGCTTGCAGACGGGGCGCGGCCTACGTAATAGGGTCGCTCGCATTTCGGCAATAGATTCATCAGACGTGGTTGGACGAACGTCCAGCCGCCCATGTTCTGCGGCTCTTCCTGCGCCCAGACGAGTTGCGTGGCGTTCGGCAGGGACGAGAAAATCTCGCGCAAACCGAGCGCCGGAAAAGGATAGAACTGTTCGAGCCGTATGATCGCAACCTTCTCGTCGCCGCTCTTCTTGCGCGCGACGTTGAGGTCGTAGAAGATTTTGCCGCTGCACAGAACTATGCGGCGCACAGCATCTCTGTTCCGAACCTCTTCATCGTCAATCACTGGTTGGAATCCGCCGCCAGTCAACCGGTCAAGCGATGAAGTGGCCGCTGGCAGACGCAACAAGCTTTTCGGCGTCATCACGACGAGCGGGCGCATGGTCTCCTGCTTCACCTGTCTGCGAAGCAGATGAAAATATTGAGCGGGCGTCGTAGGGTAGCAGACTTGCAGATTGTTCTCGGCGCAAAGCTGCAAATAGCGTTCGAGCCGCGCGCTGGAATGCTCCGGCCCCTGCCCTTCGTAGCCATGCGGCAGAAGCATACTGAGGCGCGAGCGCTGCTGCCATTTGTCTTCGCTCGCCGCGATGTACTGGTCAATAATTGTCTGCGCGCCGTTGCCGAAATCTCCGAACTGCGCTTCCCACAGCACAAGAGCATCCTGCGCTATGACTGTGTAACCGTACTCGAACCCAAGCACGCCCTCTTCCGATAGCGAGCTATCGTAGACTTCAAAGACGGCGTGTTCCTCTCTTTCGCTGCGAAGCTCAGATAGCGGCGTCCATGATTTGCCGGTCTGCGTGTCGTACATAACGGCGTGGCGCTGGCTGAACGTGCCGCGCCCGGAATCCTGGCCGCTCAAGCGAACGCGCCCGCCTTCAAGAACGACAGAGCCGAAAGCCATAGCCTCTGCGAAAGCCCAGTCCATCGGCGCGCCGCCTTCGCCCATCTTCGCGCGGCGAGCGAGTTGGCCCACCATCTTCGGGTTGACGTGGAATCCTTCGGGCACTACGGAAATTTTTTGAGAAATCTCCCGAATCTCTTCTGCGCTTACGCCCGTTTCTATTACAGTGGAGCCGTCCTCCTCTTCTCTCTGCGGCGGCAACTCTACAACTTTCTTCTGTCTTGAGACTATCTCTTTAGCATGTGCCAGCGCGTCCTCGTAATGCTGCACCTGCTCGGCAATCATCCGGGTGACTTCCTCTTCCGTCACGACGCCTTCCGTAATCAACTTCTGCGCGTAGACTGTACGAACACCGGGGTGAGCTTTCACGCGCGCGTACATAAGTGGCTGCGTGTAGCTTGGCTCGTCGCCCTCGTTGTGGCCCAGACGACGAAAGCCCACGACATCGAGCACAACGTCCTTGTTGAATTCCTGACGATATTCGAGCGCTATCTGGAGCGCGCGGTAAGCCGCTTCGGGGTCGTCGCCGTTGATGTGGAAGATTGGAAGCTGTGTGGTGCGCGCAACGTCCGTAGAGTAGATGGAAGAGCGCCCCTCTTCGGGCGAGGTCGTGAATCCAATCTGGTTGTTGATGATGATGTGAATCGTCCCGCCCGTGCTGTAGCCGCGAAGACCTGCGAGTTGCAACGTCTCCATCACTATACCCTGCCCTGCGAACGCGGCATCACCATGCAATAAGACAGGCAGAGCGCGATCAATCGAAGCTTCGCGCGGCGTGTCCATAGCATCCTGCTTGGCGCGCACCATTCCCTCTACGACAGGATCAACCGCTTCAAGATGGCTCGGATTCGGCGAGACAGTTAATTTCACAGTGCGGCCAGCAGCGGTCTCACGCTCGCCCTTCGCGCCCTGATGATATTTCACATCGCCTTCGTCGGCAGGAAAACTCGGATGCGCCGTTCCCTCAAACGCAGTGAAAATTCTTTCGCTGATATTTCCAATCACATTTGCCAGCACGTTCAATCGCCCGCGATGAGCCATGCCGATTGCGATGTCTTCGACGCCGCGCGCCGCAGCCCCTTCAATCAATTGATCCAGAACGGGAATGATCGTCTCCATACCTTCTATGGAGAAACGCTTCTGACCCAGGTATTTTGTATGAAGGAAACGCTCGAACTGTTCCGCCGCTATCAGCTTGGAGAGAAGCTGCTTCTTCACCTCCGAGGGAATCGGTTCGGGGCTGACGAACTGGCGGCGAATCTGCTCGCGTATCCAGACCTTCTGCTCTTTACTTTGAATGTGGCGATATTCAGTTCCAACCTTGCCGCAGTAGGCGCGGCGAAGTATGTCCAGAATGTCGCGCAAGGTCGCTGTCTCGACTCCGCCCAGACCGCTGGTGAAAAACTCGCGGTCTAAATCCCAGATGGTCAAACCGTAAGTCTCCATGTCCAGTTCCGTGTGTTGAAGCAGCGGCATGGCGTGGAGGGGATCAATGTCTGCGATGAGATGGCCGCGAACGCGATAGGCGTTAATCAACTCGACGACGCTCGCCTGCTTCTTCACCTGCTCGCGCTTGCTATCGTCGCCCAGGAGAAACGGGTTGCGGTCAATAGACCATCGCATGGGCGGATAGAGAATCCCCAGTGCCGCAAACATCTCGTTATAAAAATTGTGCTGGCCTACGAGCAGTTCGTGAAGACGCGCCAGAAACGCGCCCGACTCCGCGCCCTGAATGATGCGGTGGTCGTAAGTAGAACTGATGGTGATGGCTTTGCTGATGCCAAGCTGCGAAAGAGCTTCGGGCGACATGGCCTGATACTCCGCCGGATGCTCTATAGCGCCCGTAGCAATGATTAAAGATTGACCTGCCATCAAGCGTGGCATGGAAGCGACCGTGCCGATTGTGCCGGGGTTAGTCAGCGAAACGGTCGTGCCTTGAAAATCCGAAACCTGAAGCTTGCCTTCGCGCGCGCGCTTCACAACATCGTCGTATGCGTTAAGAAAATCGGAGAAGCCAAGCGCGTTCGCATTCTTGATGTTCGGGACAAGCAGCGTACGCGAGCCATCTTTTTTCGCAAGGTCAATCGCCAGACCCAGGTTGACCTCTTTGCGTCTAATGCGCGCAGGCGCGGCGTCAACCATCTCGAAGCCGTCATTGAGTTGCGGGAACTCTTCAAGCGCCTTGAGAATAGCCCACGCGATAAAATGTGTGTAGGAGGCTTTGCGACGATTATTCTCCTGAAGATGCTTGTTGATGATGCTGCGATTTTCGTCCAGAACTTTTACGGGAATGCGCCGTTGCGATGTTGCCGTAGGAACGGAAAGGCTCGCCTCCATGTTCTCTACTATCTTGAGCGCGCCGCCTCGAATCGGAATCACTTCGCCCTGTGGTTGAGCGCTCTGAGACTTTTGAACAGGCGCTGGTTGCTGTTTCGTAGCGGGAGCGGCAGCCCCCGTTTGCGCTGCGGGTGCTGGTGGTTGTGTCGCGGCCTGCGCTTGCGTGGTGGTTGCAGATTGAACTGTTGACGCATGGTCGCCGCCGCTCGCCTGCGCGGTCGCTGCTCGACCGTTACCCGAACCATCGGTAGAGGCTTGCGCTGGCGTCTCTTCGCCAAGAAGCTCTTCAAAGTATGTGCGCCACGATTCGTCAACGAGCGTGGGGTCGCTGCGAAAGCGACTCAATAATCCTTCGACGTATGTGGCGTTCGCGCCGAAATCTTCGGCGATGATCTCCGATAGGTCTGCGTTGGTCTGGCGGCTGCTCACGTGATTATCACCTCGAAAGCTGAAAGACGTTGCGCCCATCTTTGAATATGTTGAATTTCAGGTGGGGCTTCGTCTCTTAATTTGATGATTTCTTAACTCAATAGCCTATCACCTTCCGCAACCGTTTGCATCCCTTAAAGCAAGGCGGCGCGGTCGCATACTTTTTCGCGCACGCTATCTCTGCGATTCAGGTTATAATCCCGAAAAGCTCGCACATCACGAAGCCGGAAATCATAGAATGGCAAACTCCAGTGTTCCGAAGAAGGCGTGGGCAATCGGCCTGGCTTCTCTTGTAATCCTTGTTCCGCTCGTCATCTTCAGCTATCTATATTTCTTCTCGCCCGTGACGACCGTTATCATCATTCGCCACGCAGAGAAGAGCGCAACTCCGCCAGACAATCCCGGCTTAAGCCCGGAAGGTCAGGCTCGCGCGCAACTCATTATTAACTTGCTGGGCGATGCGGGGGTGAAAGCGGTTTACGCTTCGCAATTCGCGCGCACTCAGCAGACAGTGCAACCGATTGCTCAACATCTGGGCTTGCCTGTGACGGTCGTTAACGCAGACGACGCGCGAGGACTCGCCAGCCAGATACTTTCTCAACATGCGGGCGAGACCGTCCTGATAGCCAGCCACAGCAACAAGATTCCACTTATCATAGGAGCATTGCACGGCGGAAGTATTCCTGAGATAGCCGAGACCGAGTACAACAAAATGTTCATCGTGACCGTTTACAGGTGGCGCAAGGCTAAAGTGGTGATGTTGAAGTACGGGAGTCCGGGTTAATCACGAAAACTTTCGACAAAACGCTTTGCTTTTCTTCTGGCTCGGTCGTAAAGTGTGCGCGAAAATTCTCAGGTGACGAATATGAATAAAAAGCTGAGTAACGATTCTTTGAGAAAATCCAGGCGCGAGTTTGCAAAGACTATGGCGACGACGCTTCTGGCCGCGCCTGTCGTCGCAACGCTTGCGCAGGCGCAGACACCACAGCCTTCACCGCGCGCGCCCGAAACGAGGACGCCGCCCAACCCGCAGCCCAGCCCTTCGCCCCAGACACCTTCGCCGACCGCAGAGGCTTACACACAGGTCGCGCGCGCGCGATTCGGCGAACATCTTTCGGCTGAAGAACTGGAGCAAGTTAAAAAAGATTTGGAAGGTAACGTGCGAGTCGCAGACCGCCTGCGTACTTTCAAGTTGCAGAACGGCGACGAGCCGGACTTCGTTTTCAGCGCTTAAAAACTTTCGGGGTGAGAGGTGAAAAGAGTAAAAGGAAAGCGTGCGTGTTCCTTAGCTCTTCATCTTTTTTCCTCTTCCCCTTTTACCCTTCTACCCTTTGCTTATGTTATCTGACGACATTCTCTACTCATCAATCACAGACTTATCGAAACAGATTCGCGCCAGGCACATCTCGCCCGTCGAGTTGACGGAGAGTTATCTGGACAGACTGGAAAAGTTTGGGCCAAGGCTGGGCGCTGTGGCGGCTTTGATGACGGATTCCGCCATGATGGAAGCGCGAGCGGCTGAAGCTGAGATTCACAGAGGCCACTATCGCGGGCCGCTGCACGGTATTCCTTACGGCGCGAAAGATTTGCTCGCCACGAAGAACGCGAAGACCACATGGGGAGCGACGCCGTATAGAGAGCAGCAATTCGACATTGACGCAACCATCATTCAGAGATTGCGCGATGCGGGCGCGATTCTCGTTGCGAAGCTCGCTATGATTGAATTGGCCGGAGGCATGGGCTACAACGAGGCGCATGCCAGTTGGACGGGCGCGTGCAAGACGCCCTGGAACACGGATTTCTGGAGCGGCGGATCATCTTCAGGGCCGGGCGCTGCTACAGCCGCCGCTCTGGTCAATTTCAGTATAGGCTCGGAGACTTCAGGCTCTATCGTCACGCCGGCATCGTTCTGCGGAATCTCAGGCTTGCGCCCGACCTACGGCGCAGTTTCGCGTCACGGCGCTATGGCACTGTGCTGGACGCTCGATAAGCTTGGGCCAATGTGCCGCTCTGCGCGCGATTGCGGTCTGGTGTTCGACGCAATCGCAGGGCACGACCCGCTAGACCCGACTTCGCGCGACAACCCTGCGGGCAGGAAGAAAGCAGCGAAGAGAACTCAGTTGCGCATAGCCGTGCTGAAAGATTCTTACGAGAAGGCGCAACCGGAAGTGCGCGACAATTTTCTAAAATCGCTGGAAGTACTCAAGGGCTTCGCCACAGTCGAGATGGACGTGACGCTGCCTGATTTTCCTTACGGCGCGGCGGTCGGAACAATCGTTAAAGCGGAAGGCGCGGCGGCGTTTCGTGATCTTATCGAATCGGGGAAAGTTAAAGAGCTTGCTTCGCCTTCGGGACGTTTGGGCGGATTTTCCGCGATGCTGGTGACCGCCGTTGATTATCTTCACGCGATGCGCCTGCGCGCTCCCATGCGAAAAGCGTGGGCAGAGTTTTTCACCAAGCACGATCTGCTCACAGCCCCGTCGCGCTCAACAGTCTCATACCCCATCAACAAAACTTTCGATCAGGCTTACCCTAACATCGCAGCTTCATCGCCCATAGGCGCAAGCAACGTCGTGGGCGTCCCGGCCATCTCCATACCCAACGGCTTCGGACAAAACAACCTCCCGACCGGCATTCAATTCGTCGGCCCTGCGTGGAGCGAAGCTCTTTTGATCGATATCGCAGACCGATACCAGCAGGCAACAGACTGGCACAAGCGAAAACCGAAAAGCCTTGATTAGAGACTTACTAGCGTATACATTATTAATATTCGGGGCTTTATATGTTTGAAACTGAGATCAATTTAACTGAGCAGGAACGTGATGCGCTTGACGAAATTTCTCGGCAGACTGGTAAGTCGCAAGCCGAGTTGGTTCGTGAAGCGATAGATCATCTTATTGTGGAGTTTAAGAAGGAGGATCGTCGCCCCTTAATGCAAAAGGCTATGGGTATCTGGAAAGATCGTCAGGATTTATCCGCGCTCGAAGACCTCCGCCGCGAATGGAACAGAGTTTAATTACTATAACCTATACATATGGCCGAGCGTTTGTTAATAGATACAGATGTGCTGATTGACTATCTGCGTGGGCAAGCGGAGGCCGTTTCATATCTTGAGAGCCTTACTGAGTCGCTTTTGATTTCTGCCGTAACAGTCGCGGAGCTTCATGCTGGTGTCCGTGAAGGAGCAGAGCGAACAGCTCTGGATGAATTCATTCGCGCATTTGAGATAGTTGCTGTTGATAGAGAGATTGCTATCAAAGGAGGTCTATATCGCAGGGACTACGGAAAGAGCCATAACACAGGATTGGCGGATGCCCTCATTGCTGCTACTGCTGAAATTCGCCAGGCAGAGTTAGTCACGTTGAATAAGAAGCATTTTCCGATGCTTGCGAGTATAGATGTTCCTTATCAAAAGATTTAGGGAGCGGTGAAACAAGTCATTCAACTCGACCGCCCATCAGCATTCTCCTCAAGTTTCCTCAACCAACGCCAAAAGCTTTGCGTTCACCGCGTCTCAACTCTGTGTTCTGCTCCTGAGCGGATTCGGCAGCGAGAGATTGAGTTCGACGGGAACTACGCGCTTGAATTTCAGGATAAATTTTTTGAAGCGACCGAAGACGTAGACGCGCCCGGTTACAGGCCATGTCGCTTGCGAGTCGTTCCATTCGCCGATGGCTGCGGTCAATGCGCGCGTCGTGCTGATGTAGAGTTTTATCGGTTCAGGCAGAGCCAGAGGCTTCTTGTTCGGCAGATCGAACGAGTGCATGTAATCTTCTACGGTCACAGGCGTGCCGTTGACAACCATGTCCTCAAAAGTAAGGAAGTCAACTGTGCCGCCCTGTTTGACGGCTGCGATTTTCACAGGAACTTCCAGTGTGATTCCAAGCGGCGACAGCCCCGAAAGTCGCGGCTCGCCAAATTCTATTAACGCATCCTGGTCTGCCATCGCGTCCGACTGCTCGGCAGCCTGCGCCCGCGAATTCTCTTCGTGTCTTATCTTAATCTTCGCGCGCTCAAGTTTATAACCACGAAGCTCGCTCGGATAAGTGCGCGTGTTCGAGTTTGAATTTGAATTTGAATTTGAGTTCGAGGCTGACTGCTGCGCTGTGCTCTGTAAGGTGGAACATAAAACGAGCGCGAATGTTAAGAGCGCAGCCAGGCATCCATTCAGTTTTAGAATCCGATTTGGCTTCATGCTTTTACCTTGCAAGCGTCCGTCTCAAAACGGACGGCGCTCGATTAGATGCCCGAAACACTGGTTTCGTCAACCATCCGCCCTTTCGTCCAACGGCAGAACAATCCCGAAAGTCGTCCCCTTACCCGTCACACTCTCCACTTCAATTTCGCCGCCCAACTCTTTCACTATATTGTCCACGACATCAAGCCCAACGCCGCGTCCAGACAACGTAGTCACGCTCGCAGCCGTAGAGAAGCCCGGACGAAATATCAAACGCAGCGCATCTTCTTTGCCGATAGCTGCGCCCTTCTGAATTATCCCTCGCTCAAGAGCCGCGCGCTTTATCTCTTCAACAGCAATGCCGCGCCCGTCGTCCGAGACGCGCAACACCAATCGGTTTGCGATATGCAGGGCTTCCAGCCGGATTCGACCACGAGGCGCTTTGCCCACATGCGCGCGCTGCTCTGAAGTTTCTATGCCGTGATCTACGGCGTTGCGCACCAGATGAAGCAGCGCCTGCGAAAGCAGTTCCGCCATGCTTCCTTCAACTGAAATCTCCGGGCATGCGACCTCAAAATCTACACCTTTCCCAGCTTCGAGCGCAGCCTTTTCTCCGGCGCGCGACGCACGCTCAAAGAGCCGCGTAACATCAATTCTCTCATCGAGCTTACTTGCACCATAGCCTGAAGCTGATTCCGGCGACGAATCAACTGCGGGCTGAATTTCAGTCACACCGCCTGAGCCATTCTTATTTTCATCTCTTAACGCATTTTCCGATTCCGGCTCATAGAGCACTGTGAGCGTCGCTTGAGCTAGAGGCTCGATCAGAAGATTTACCGAGGCTTTGCTCTCTTCCGTGGCGTAGATTATGCGGAAGCCTATCTGATCCTGCATGGCTTCTTCCAATCCCGGCAGAGTAGAGATCAATTCGCCTTGCGCAGCTAACCGGGCGCTCAGTTGACGAAATTCCTCATCAAAAGTTTGCAGGGGGAATCGGACTGCGACCATGAAAATATTCAGACCTTCTTCCGCCGCCGCGCTCAAACTTGCTCGCTCGTATGCGTTGAGTGCGCCTGCAACTTCACTCGGTAAAGCAGAGAATAGCTGTTCGGTGAACGTTGAAGTGTTTGGAGCGCCGCCGCTCGCAAGCTGCCTCAATCTTTCGACCAGCGCGGTCGGCATGTTTATCGCTTCATTACGGTTGGCCGCGTCAAGGTTTACGGCGAGCGCAGCGGTGGCCGCCTCCAGAACATCCATGCACTCTTCGTTAAAAAAGATATGCCCCAGGCGCAGGCTGTCCAGTAAATTCTCTACCTCGTGCGCCAGATGCGCGGCCATTTCGAGACCGGCGGCTGAGGCTGTGCCCTTCAGCGTGTGAGTGTGTCGAAAGATGCTCTCCAGAATGGCGCGTCGCGCGCGCCCCTCGGATGGAGAAGCGCGCAGGACGCGCACGTCGCGCGCAATAGCTTCGAGCGAATTTCCGGCAGAGGCGATGAAGTCGCTCAGGATTTGGTCGTTCATTGCGAATCGTGAATCGTGAATCGAAGAAAGAGGGTAAATAGTGAATGGTAAAGGGTGAAGAATCTCTTTCCGTTTATGATTTACGGCTCTTCTCTATTCACGATTTACGATTCACGGTTCACGGCTTCTACGCTGTAGAGGCTGTGCGCTCATTGCTGTCTGGCGGTTTGAGTTCGTCTGCGTCTTCCGTGTCAACTGTTTCCTGCGGTTGCTCTTTATCCAGATCGCGCTTGATTGCGTCCAGAATGCCGTTGATGAACTGCGTGGCTTCGTAGGTAGAGAAGCGGCGCGCTATTTCAAGCGCTTCATTGATGGAGACTGTGCGCGGCGTGGTCTCGTACATGAATTCGTAGACGGCAAGGCGCAGTATGTTGCGGTCAACGACCGCCATGCGCGATATGCGCCAGTGCTCGGCGCGCGAGCGTATGCGCTCGTCCAACGCTACCAGTTGAGCGAGCGTGCCTGTGACGAGCCGCGTGGCGAATTCGCGCGCAGGTTCTTCTAAATCCGATTCGCCAAGCTCTGCCCAGTACGAGCGAACCAGCTCGTCCACACGAGTCTCGGCTACATCAGCCGCAAAGAGCATTTGCAAGGCGCATTCACGCGCCTTACGCCTTGAACCCATAATAATGCAGGGATGAGGGATGAGGGATGAGGGATGAATGATGAATAAAGCAGATTCTCTTTATTTCATCCCTCATCCCTCATCCCTCATCCCTCGAAAAAGATTTACCAACTCGACAGCCGACATTGCGGCTTCGAACCCCTTGTTGCCCAGCTTCACGCCCGCGCGGTCAATAGCCTGTTCGAGCGTGTCTGCGGTGACGACGCCAAAGATGACGGGCACGCCTGTCTCCATGCCTGCCTGCGCGATGCCCTTAGTGACTTCGCCCGCTATGTAATCGAAGTGCGGCGTCTGCCCGCGTATGATCGTGCCCAGACAGATGACAGCATCCCACTTGCCTGTCTCCGCGACGCGACGCGCCATCAGCGGAATCTCGAACGACCCCGGAACTTTGAAGACCTCCACAGACCTCTCATCAGCGCCAAGACGCTCAAGCGCATCCAATGCGCCTTCCACCAGCCGCGCGGTCAGGAAATCATTCCAGCGGCTCGCTACAATCGCAAAGCGAAAGCCCTCCGCGTTCAGGCGACCTTGATGTATGACAGGCTGCAACTCGTCCAAAGCTCCGATCAGCGGGATGTGAAAGCATTCAAAGTATAGATAAGAGAGAGACGAAGTGACAAGCGACGAGTGTGAATAACGATGGCTCTTCAGCTCTTTTTGTAGCCTAGCCCCCAAACACGCAACAGCGAGCGACACCCGCTTTCAAAGTCCGCTACAAAATCCACCATTTGAAAGATAGAGAGTGTCCACGAGAGTTGATCGAAGTCGCAAGGCTGGTAAAGCAGAGGCACTATCTTATCAGCATAACGATTATCGTTAAGCGCGAATAAAATTTCACGTTTTACCCATAATGATTTAACCGAATTTGGCGAAAGGATAAGAACAAACCAATCGCACCGCTTGAGGGCAGCACCAATCTCATCATGCCACTGCTGTGCTCCAATAATATTGGTTTGACTATACCAGACAGGAATTCCATGTCGGCGCATCACATCGGCGAGAGTGCTTACGAAAGGCTCATCGAGGCTTGAGTGAGACAAGAAAACTTCATTGGGAAACATAGAAGAGTCCTACCGTGAGGGTGTTAGGCTACTTCCTGAAGCGCTTGGGTGATTTGTTGAATACCTTCCTCTTGACTATTCTCCGGTAGATTGATCAGCCTTAGACGGCGCAGAATCCAGGGGATACTATTGCTGGAAAATTTTTCTGGTGAACCTACCAAGACAGGAATTAAACGCCTGTTGAAAGATTTGCTGCCTAGAGCATATTCAATCTCATGACGCACAGCTTTAGATTTAATAGACTCAGGCGTTAGAAGAACCACCATAGCCTCTGATTCTCCTAATCCTTCTGCAATTTTTTCGGCCCAATTATCGCCGGGCATAATTTCACGGTCGGCATCCCAAACATCCAGGCCAGCTTGTTCTAAAGCCTTCGTCACTTTTCTCGCTAGAATTTCGTTTGCGTGTGCATAACTAATAAATACTTTCATTGCAGCACCTGCCTTTAACTATCTCAAGATAATATTCTCATCGATTATTTTACACAACCAAATTTCGAGAGCAATTAATAACCTTTGAATGTCGGTTCACGCTTTTCGAGAAAGGCGCGTGTGCCTTCGCGCATGTCTTCGGTTGCGAAAAGCTGGCTGAAGAGTTCTCTTTCGAGCTTTAAGCCTTCTTCAAGCGGAAGCTCCAGGCCGCGCGTGACGGCTTTGAGGCAGGCGCGTATGGCGAGCGGAGCAAGGCGAGCGATTTCATTGGCAAGAGATAAAGCTTCGGTCAGAAGTCTCTCAGGCTCTACCACGCGGTTAACCAAACCCATCTCCAGCGCTTCTTCCGCAGAGATGCTTTCGCCCGTCAGCATCAACTGTTGCGCGCGCCCCGTGCCCACGACGCGCGCTAGCCGTTGCGTGCCGCCGTAAGCAGGAATCACGCCTAGCTTCACTTCAGGCAACGCGAACCGGGCAATTCGGGATGCAACGCGCAGGTGACACGCGAGCGCAAGCTCAAGGCCGCCGCCGAGCGCCGCGCCGTTGATTGCCGCGATGACGGGCACGCCGCTGGTTTCTATCCGATTGCAAACCTCCTGCCCGCGCTCCGCAGCCCTGCGCGCCCCTTCTTCGTCGAGCGGGGCAAGCTCACCGATGTCCGTGCCCGCGCAGAAAGCGCGCTCGCCCGCGCCTGTCAGAATCACCGCGCGGCACTCTTCCGGCGATTGACTCTTGATGTATGAAAAGAGTTCTGCAAGGCGCTCCAGCATCTCGCGCGTGAGCGCGTTCAGCTTCTCAGGCCGGTTCAGATGCACGACGGCCACCTTATTCCGAAGCTCGAAGATTGTTGCGGGCATAAGAATGTAATAGGTGATAAGTGATAAGTGATGAGTGATAAGCGATAAGAGAAAAGCTTTTGACTCCAGACTCCGAGACTTCAGACTCCAGACTTTCTTATCACTTATCACTCATCACTTATCACTGCTTTATACCAGATTCATTGGCGTAGGGTTCTTAGGGTCTGTGGTGTAATCGTAAAAGCCTCTGCCTGATTTGCGACCGTATAGACCTGCTAGAACCATGCGCTTTAGAAGCGGCGGGGGCGCGAAACGTTTTTCGCGGAACTCGTTGAACATAATCTCGGCGATGTAGTAGGTGGTGTCGAGTCCTACGAAATCGCCTAGCGTGAACGGCCCCATGGGATAGCCGCAGCCGAGTTTCATTGCATTGTCAATGTCAACGATTGAGCCAACGCCCTCTTCGAGCGCTCGAATGGCGTCGAGCATGTATGGGACAAGCAGGCGGTTGACGATGAAACCTGTTTTGTCTCCGGCACGCACTGGAACTTTGCCCAGTTTGTTGCCGAACTCGATTGCCTGCTCGTAAACCTCCTCGTCCGTCAAGATCGTTCGTACCACTTCGACCAGCTTCATTATAGGCACAGGATTGAAGAAGTGCAGACCTATGAAACGCCGCTGGCGCTCCGCGCTGGTTGCAGTCATCATCTCCGTAATCGAGATTGATGAAGTGTTCGAGGCGAAAATTGTCTCCTGTTTGCAGATAGCATCCAGACGGCTGTAGGTCTCGCGCTTTACATCCAGATTTTCGATGATGGCTTCGATGACTATATCGCAGTCCGCCAAATCTTCTAGCGAGGTTGTTCCTTTCAGACGCCCGCGCGTTTCCGCCTGCTGCCCGGCTGTGATTGTTCCCTTCTCCGCAAATTTTGCGAGCGATTTTTCAATGCCGCCGAAGCCTTTTGCGATCAGGTCTTCAGACACCTCGCGCACTATAGTTTCAAACCCTGCGCTCGCCGCTGTCTGAGCTATGCCCGAACCCATCAGGCCGCAGCCCAGCACGCCAACCTTTTTAATCTCCATCTTTATTATCTCTCCTCCAAAAAAGCTCCCTGTGCGAGAGCGTGATTATTCAACTATCTTTGATTCTGAGAATCCTGGCGCGAATTCTGATTCTGTGTGCTGCTGTCGGAAGAGTTTTCGACAAGCTCTATGTGATATTTGGCCCCGTCAGTCTTCACCCAGCCATCACGTTTATTCACCCATGCATCGAAGTCTGTTGCCAGTTGTTCCCCGTTTCGTTTGGCCTCGCGTAGCTGCGCGGGCTGCCCCGTAGGCATCGAGACGAACTCGCGCGCTCGACCCAGCAGAGATTTCAACTCGTCCAGCAACGCGCCTGCCTTTTCATCAAGACGCGGCGCACGCTCCACCTCTCGCAGAGCCGTATCAATCTTGCTTGCATCGTGACTCTTCAGAGTCGCGTCAACGGCCTCAGCGCCGTTGTTGAGCGCATTTAAGTAGGCTTCTATCTTCTGCGCGTCCGCGTCCGCTTGAGCAGACGCGAGCGCGCTTCGCGCTATCGCCATAGTGTTATGAAAATTCCGCGCGACCATGACGAAGCTCACGGCGACGAGTGCGATGGCAGCGATTTGAAGGGCGCGCCAGAAGATTGCGACACCGCTGCCGCGCTCATCCGGTCGCCTGTAGTTAACTATAGAGGCAAGCGCGGCTCCAGCGACGAGTCCGCCCACGTGCGCAGCGTTATCAATAAGCCCTCGCCCGACGTAGCCTATAAAAAAATTTATGAGGATGATTGGAAGCATGCCCGTGCCGAAAGCGCGCTTGAAATTTTCCGGCAGCTCGTGACGGTATTTTATCCCGAAGACGAAGAGCACGCCGACCAGGCCAAAGAGCGCGCCAGATGCTCCGGCGCTAGGCACATCCTGCGCTTTGAAGAGAAACCCGCCGAGCGCTCCGGCCATCCCGGGTCGCACCGTCCAGTAACTTGCAGCGACTCCAGCAATCCCTGTCAGCACCCAGAAGACTACGAACCTCGCGGAGCCGTAGAGGCGCTCGACCAGCGGGCCTAGCTGCCACAGCCCGTACATGTTTATGAGCAGGTGCATCAGGCTCACATGTATAAAGACGGGCGTGACGAAACGCCACCACTGGTGCTGGTTATTAATCGAGCCGTTAATCAGAGAGTTGACCTTCGCGCCATATGCAATGAGCGTCTCAAACGGAAACTGCCCCAGCGCATCAAGCTTCATTCCGTTCTCGCCCCACATCAGCAGGTAGACGAAAAAGTTCGCCATGAGAAAGATGATGCTGAAGGTGGCCGGGCGCGTCAGTATTGCGCGAGCGAAGCGCACTGCCTCTATGTCGTAGACGGGACGGCGGGCGCGCGGCGTTTTATTGCCAGCGTCCGACTGCGATGCGCCGCACGCTGAGCAAATGTCTTCGCCTGCGCCCACTATCGCGCCACAGTTGCGGCAGACTCGCGGGCGGTTTGCGTAATCAGGACTACTTGGCTGGCTCTCCGACAAAACTTCCCTGCTGAAGATTAACGAAAAATGATTTTGTGCGGAAAGATTCTACACTGAGAAGATTAAAAAGCAGAAAGGGGCGCAAGATGAGAGAATCGAAGCTCGATCAAAGTAGCTGCTTGAAAAGTCATAGCAGTAAAGCCCGTAGGGGCTTCTTCAAAACTATCTCATAATAGTTGTCCCGTCATCTTATCGTGCTCTGAACTCTAATCTCACCCTGCGCGCTCGCGTCCGTAACCACTTCGACGGGCGCGCGCCAGACCAGAGTTTTTATGAGACAGGTTCCCGTATTGTCCTCGCGGCAGTAGAAGATTGCGAGCGCGACGCGAATCTCAGACCTGCCCGGCGCAAGCGCACGCAGAGGGATGCGCAACGGAAGCGAAAGATTCTGCTCGGTCTGCGCTAGAGTTTTTTGTCCGCTAGCTAGAGATAGAGACGACGCTCCGTTTTCAATAGAGATTTGATAGCGGTTGGGCGCGAGCGTGTTTACGTGATAGCCAGCGGGAAGCGTCACTTCGATTGATAGCGCAGCAGCCGTTTGCGCATGAAGACGCTGCGGCTGGAGCTTTATCTCTTCGGCGTTCGGCGCTAATTGATTTGAATCCTCCGCCGGAGCGCTGGCCGCCGGAGGGCGCAAGCCTTTTATCACGAGCGTCGAAGTCTGTTTCGTCTTCAGATCAACTACGCGCACCGCGTGATTATTCGTATCCGCAACATAGAGCCGTCCGTTCGCAACGCTCAGGCCGCCGGGTTCGTAAAAGGCAGGCTGTGTGCCGTCTGCCTGTCCGGGCGCACCAGTTCCCGCGAAAGTTCTGACCGCGCGCGATTGCGGGTCAAGCTCTTTGATCTTGTGGTTGTAAGTATCTGCGATGTAGACCTTGCCTTCATACGCCACTATTCCAAGCGGGTGCTGCAATCGAACGTCGTCGCCCGCGCCGTCAACGTCACCGAAGTCGAAGAGGTCGCCGCCCGCAAGCGTCAGGACATTTCGGTTGCCCGGCTCAAGGTTGATTGCGCGTATGATGTTCGCCTCGGCATCCGACACGTAAAGCGTGTGGCCGTCCGAAGCCAGACCGGAGGGCTGCGCGAATGCTGCCTCGGCCACGTCACCATCCTGACGCGCTTCCCTGCCCGTGCCTGCGAACGGGGCGACCTCTCTCATGGCTATATCGTAACGCCATATTTGGTGCGGGCCAGCCATAGCTATGTAGAGCGTGCGCCCGACCAGTTGCAAATCCCAGGGGGAGTTCAGCGCAACAGAAATTGCCTGTTGCCCTATGGTCTCTGTCGGTTCAAGCCCCTGCTTGCCCGTACCCGCGACTGTCTGGACGTTGCGCGTCTTCAGATCGACGCGGCGTATCAGATGATTTTCCGTGTCGGCTACGTAGAGCGTGTCGCCGTCGAGCGCCATGCCCTGCGGGCGATAAAATTGGGCGTGGTCGTATGCGCCGTCCTGCGCGCCTCGCTCGCCTGTGCCGATTGTTTCCAGAAGCGTGCCGTCCAATTTCGTTACGACTATGCGGTTGTGATTTGAATCCGCTATGAAGAGACGATCAGTTCTGGCGTCAGCAAGGACTTTTCCGGGAAACGCCAGCGGCAGATCGCCCATGCGCGCGCGTTCGAGCGCAAGTTGCAAGGGCTGTTCATTCAACTCGCCGCGACGGCGAAACTCTTCGACGGTTTTCCCAATCAACTGGTCAATCGCTTCGTAATTCCCTTCGCCTTCCGCCCTGCCGATTAAATAGCCCGCAGGGTCAATCAACCACTGTGTGGGCCAGGCGCGCACGGCGTAAGCGTTCCAGATTTTGAAGTCCGCGTCGTTGATGACAGGATGCTCGATCTCGTAGCGCAGGATTATGCGTCGAATGTTCTCGGTCTCGCGCTCGTTGGCAAACTTGGCGGAATGCACGCCTATGACCACAAGCTGGTTCGCGTACTTCCTTTCAAGCTTCTTCAAGTCCGGGATTACGTGCATACAGTTGATGCAGCCGTAAGTCCAGAAATCAAGGAGCACAACTTTGCCCTTCAGACCTGCGAGCGTGAGCGGGCGATCCGTGTTTAGCCAGCCGCGTCCCCCCGTTAACTCCGGCGCACGCACGCGCTCTTGCTGCCTGATACCCATAAATTTTTTAGTCGTTGTCCGAAGAGTTCCAAATGCATTTGCCGGTATGTTTGCAGAAGAAAAGAGAAGGAACAGCGCGATGAGCGAACACGCCACCAGCTTTCTAATCATCGTGACAGAATACATTTCGACCAGCAATCTATTCATCGTACACTATACGCTCCCGCTGCTCCTTCAGATTGCATGTGAGAATTGCGAGGTTGTCTGGATTGGAGATTCAGCATGACAGAATGGAGAGTTCGGAGGGCACAGAGAATTCCATCTCAGATTAAAATCTGAAATTTCAAATTTCAAATCTCAAATGGCCTTGTTTGCTCTACTCTCTTCTGTAGTGAATTCCACTAATCTCAAGCCTCGCGCGAAACGTTCACACTTAAAACCTTATCCACCCTCTCGGTCGCGCGGCGCAGGTGCGGAATCGTTATCGAGCCGCCAACGACGAGCGCCACGTTAAAAGTATCCAGAAACTCTGCGCGCGTTACACCCAGCCCCGCGCACTGCTTGATGTGATAGGTCACGCAATCGTCGCAGCGCAGCACTATGGATGCGACCAGCCCCATCAACTCCTTGGTTTTCTTGTCCAGCGCGCCATCTTCATAAGCCTGTGTGTCCAGCGCGAAAAATCTCTTGATACCAAGATGATTGCTCCCCAGAAGCCTCTCGTTCATCTCCGCCCGGTAGCGATCAAATTCGTCTATCTGAGACATTACCTTTGCATCCTTTCTTCAATTCACGAAAATCAACTGCACATGTGCGTCGAGCCATCTACAAAAATTTTGCGGCCACTTTATCATACGCAAGCGACGATGTATGAATGCACGCAAGCGACGAAACTCAATTTGACAGTCGCCTGACAGCGGCCCACCGGCTCGCAAAAAATTTCCAACCTAAATCGGCCTGCGCGGCGTCTAATCTTTTGCAACACGCTTCCATCGGTAGGCTAAAAGCGTGGTAGTAGCGGCAGCGCGGATGTTGGGGCGCGCTGCCGCTTTCTTTTTCGCACGCCAATGATAAGATAAGTGATGAGTGATAAGACAAGAACCTGCTTTCTCTTATCACTACTTTTATGATTGAACAGGCTTTCGCAACGTTGGGGTATGAGGAGATGAAGGCGCTCGTGGAGCGTGGGGCGCAGACGCCTGTGGGGCGTGCGCGTGTTCGTGCGCTGGCGCTGGTTGACGATTTGCGCGAGTTGCGGCGCTCTATCGTTGCGGTTGAGGAGTGTCAATCGCTCTGGCAGCGCACGGGCGCGTGGTCTTTCTCGGAACTGAGCGACCCCGTTGAAGCGCTGGCGCGATTGCGAATCGAAGGGACAGCGCTTGAGCCTGTGTCCATGCTTGAGCTTGCGCGGCTGTGCGAGCAGGCTCTCTCCGCGCGCGCGATTGTTCTTAATGAAAGAGACGCTTCTCCCACGCTCTGGCAGATGGTCGAGGGGCTGCCGCGCGAGCTTCACAGCATGGCAGCGCGCGTCACTTTGAAAATCCTGCCTAGCGGCGAATTGGACGACCGAGCGAGTCCGGAACTGGCGCGCATACGCCACGAGATAACGCGCCTGCGCTCGTCAATCACGCGCTCGCTGGAAAACTTGATGCGCCGCGCGGGCGAGGCGATTCAGGACGAGATAGTGACGGTCAGAAACGACCGCTTCGTTATCCCTGTGAAATCTGACCACAGGGGACGAGTGGCCGGAGTCGCGCACGGGTTCTCTTCGTCGGGCGCGACCATGTTCGTAGAGCCGCTTGAAACCATTGACGCGAACAACGAATTGCAGTCTCTGCGCGAGACCGAAGAGCGCGAGATTTACAGAATTCTCTTCACGCTAACGGAAGAGTTGCGCGAGCAGCTTCCGGCAATCGAAGCGGCTGCGAAGGCCGTTGCAGAGCTTGATTTCATAGGCGCGAAGGTTCGCTTTCTAGAAAAATTCAATTGCGTCACGCCCTATGTAAACGAAGAGTACGTTCTGGAATTACGGGAAGCGCGCCATCCTCTGCTCGAAGAAAATTTGAGAGAAACGGGACGCGAAGTCGTGCCCGTATCACTCGCGCTTGATAGTGAGCATCCGGTGATGGTGATTTCCGGCGCGAACGCGGGCGGCAAGACTGTCGTACTGAAAACCGCCGGGCTGCTGAGTTTGATGGCGCTGTCAGGTCTGCCCGTTCCGGCGCGCGAAGCCCGCGTCCCCTTCTACGCATCCGTGCTCGCGGACATTGGCGATCATCAATCGCTCGCAGCGAATCTTTCGACCTTCACCTCGCACGTCGCAAACATCAGCCGCATGACAGAACTCTGTCGCGCTCCAGCCCTGGTGCTGTTGGATGAGGTAGGCACAGGCACAGACCCCGAAGAAGGCTCAGCCCTGGGCGTCGCCGTCGTTGACCACTTTCGCAAGCAATGCGGCGCGCAGGTGATGGCGACGACGCACTACAGCGGACTGAAGATGTATGCAGAGAACGAAGAGGCTGTCATTAACGCGAGCGTGGAGTTTGACGAAAAAACTTTGCAGCCGACCTATCGCTTGCTAGTAGGTCTGGCCGGTTCTTCTTCGGGAATAGATATAGCGAGGCGGTTCGGCTTTCCAGATGAGATTGTAGGGGCAGCGCGCGAGCGTGTCAGCGCTTCAACTCTTGAAGCCGCAGAATATTTGCGGCGCATCAAGCGCGATGCCGAAGAGGCTGAAAACTTGAGGCGCGCTCTGGAGGAAGAACGCGAGGCCGTCGCAGAAAAGTATGCGCAGCTTGATGCGCAGGCGGGCAGGCGCGAGCGCGAACGACAGGCCGCATTCGAGCGTGAATTAAGAAAAGCTACAGAAGAGTTTGAGAAACGCTCGCGCGAGCTTCTTTCAAAGATTCAGGATCGTGCGGAACGCACGCGCGCCGAGCGAGAATCACAGAGACGTGTAGCGGAACTGAAACGCGAAGCGGCACGAGCCGCGCTCCCTTCGTCAACCGAAAGCTCGCGCACCATTCGCGTCATGCGCGACGGCCATGCTATTGAACCCGCGCAACCCGCTTCCCAGCAGCCCGCCTCTCAAGCTCCTCCCGCACGACCCATTAAGACAGGCGACCGCGTGCGCCTGCTCTCCTTCGGCTCAATCGGCATCGTTGACAATCTGAGCGACGGCGAAGCGGAAGTGCGCGTAGGCAGCTTGCGGTTGCGCGAGAAGCCCGAAAATCTTGAACTGATGGAAGCCGCGCCCGAGCAAGCTCCGCAGGGGCGTGGAGCAAAACTTCGCGTCTCGCGCGGCACTGAAGTCCACCTCGCTTCATCTAACGAAGAGATTCATTCGGAGTTGAAACTAATAGGACGCACAACGGACGAAGCCGTTGACGCCGCAGACAAATTTCTTGACGAAGCATTCCTGAACGGCATCAACCACATTCGCATCATACACGGGCACGGCACCGGCGCGCTGCGCAAAGCCATAGCTCAACTACTTCAAAATCACCCGCACGTAGCGCGCTTCGCACAGGCCCCACCCGACCAGGGCGGCGCTGGCGCAACCATTGTTGAGTTAAAACAGTAGCCGTAGAGTTTGAGGTCAGTACCGCAGGCGAAGAAACTTTACTCGACGCGCATCAAAGCGTTGACGCGCTGCCACTCTGTTGTCTCTAACGCGGCGCGCAACCAGTAGCTATAATCATCAGGATTCTCGCGCAGCCCGCGTCTCAGTTCACTCATGTCAACGCGCTTCCAATCCTCAACCTCCGTAGCGTTTGGCACAGGGTCGCCGTCGAACTCGCCAACCAGTACGTGATCGTACTCATGCTCAAAGAGTCCATCGGGCAGTTGCGCTCTGTAGAGAAAGTCGAAAGCCTCGCGCAACTCGCAATCGAAACTCATCTCATGTTTCAGCCTGCGATGCGCCGCCGCTTCCGTTGATTCGCCCGGACGCGGATGGCCACAACAAGTGTTCGACCACAGACCGCCGGAATGGTATTTCGTCTTCGCCCTCTTTTGAAGCAGCAATCGCCGCTTTGCATCAAAGATGAAGATGGAGAACGCCCTGTGCAGCGCCCCTTCTATGTGCGTTTGAAGCTTATCGCCAACGCCCACCTCTTGATCGTGCCCGTCAACCAGAATGATCTGTTCCGCCGCCATGTTCAACCTTTAACCATTATGCCGCAAAATTTACTAACATCATCATCACTGGCAATTCAATCTTTGACCTTACGCTATAAGATTCAGGTCGCCGAACTCATGCCATAGATAACCCAGCCGCACCGCTTCTTCATAAGCGAGACGAATCTGTTCGGCTGGAAGGAAAGCCGTCAGAAGGTCTAAGTGGCTGGCTTCCGGTTCATGCAAACCTGTCAACAGACCGTCAACTGTAGTCAAAACGTGCTCCGCAGTGATACGCAATCGCGTGTAGCCGTGACCGGGGCGCACGATTCCATCCTCGTCCCCGGCAGATTCCAGAGCGCGCACAACTGTAGTCCCTACGGCAATCACACGCCTGCTCTGTGCGTGCGCTCGGTTTATCTTCTCAGCCGACACGCTGCTTATAAAATACTCTTCTTCGGAAGCAGGGTGCGCAGCATCCAGATCATCGTCCATGTATGAGGAGAGACCTGTGTGCAGCACTATGTATGCGGTCTCCACATTCCTGCGTTTGAGGCCGAGCAGGAGTCTCCAGGTGAAGGCGCGCCCCGCAGATGGCATCTCGGCGGAGCCGGGCTGCTGAGCGTAGACGGTCTGGTAATAATCCAAATCCCACGGCGCTGAAACGTACTCGTAACGTATGGGCTGGCCTATGCGATATATAGAATCCACAAGCTCAGCGCCGGACTTAGAAAAGCTGATTTTCCAGAGTCGCGGAATGCGTTTGTCCGTCTCGATTACAGTGGCCGTCAGGTTATCGTCGAACTTGATTTCCATCCCCTGTCGCAATCCGCAGGAGAATGGGTCTCCCTTCTGGCAAAGAAGAAGCGCGAGCCACGAGCCGTCCGGCAAGCGTTCTGCGAGCCGCACCTCTATGCATGGCCCGCCCTGAGCGTCGCAGCCCTTGAGCGAGGCGGGTAGAGTGCGACTGGTGTTGAAGACCAACAGGTCGCCCGCACACAGGAAATCGCCTATGGAATCGAACCGCGTGTGCGTTACCTCCAGCGTCCCTCTGTCAATGACCATCAGGCGCACCTGATCGCGCGCCACACCTCTGCGCTCCGGCGGCTCTTTGGCCGCCAGTTCCGGCGGCAGATTAAATGAGAAAGGCGCAGACATAATTGTTAAGGGATGAGGGATGAGGGCGGAGGGATGAATAAGAAGGAGTAATAGCGTCAGCATGCAACAGGCTCAATCCATTTCATCCCTCATCCCTCATCCCTCATCCCTTCCTCTTGCCCCCAGTTCTTTTCCTGTGCTTGAAATCTCTTACCGTTGACGGCCTTTGATTCGTCGGAGGCCAGATATATGAAGACTTCTGTGACATCAGCCGGGTCTGCCCACTCATTCGGGTCTTCGTCAGGCTCCGCTCGGCGGTGCATCAGCGTGTTCATGTTGCCGGGGTCAACCCAGTTGACTCTCACGCCGCTCTCTTCCAGTTCCGCAGCCCATGTCTCCGACATTCCTTCGATGCCGAACTTGGACACTCCGTAAGCGCCCCAGCCCGGATAGCCCGTGCGCCCCGCGTCGCTCGTCACGTTTATGATGGAACCGCCGCGCTCTATCATCGCGGGCATAGCCTTCTTTATCAGCAGGTACGGCGCTATTAGATTTACTTCGAGCACGTTGCGAAAATCTTCCAGCGGATAGTCCAGCAAGTAAGGCATTGGCGTCGGCCCTATGCTCGAAGCGTTATTGACCAGAACGTCAAGGCGGCCTCCGAACTCTGCAAGGGTCGTTGCAACCACACGCTCTATTTCATCCTGACGACCGAGGTCTGCGACGATGAGAACCACCTGCGCTTCAGGCGAGGCTTCACGAATTCGCTCTCTCACTTCTTCGAGCGCAGGGCGGCTGCGCGCCGTGATAGAGATTCCTCTCGCGCCCTCACGCGCGTAATCAATAGCCAGTTGACGCCCCAACCCTTGCGATGCCCCGGTAATCAATACGTACTTTCCTTCAAGCCTCTTCATTCGACCTCCAAATCCTTACCGCCAACTACCCTGCCCACAGATCATTATCTAGACTCTTCAATTCAAAGCGCGTTTCGGAGACAGTCAAATTTTAATCCCCACATGGACAAGGAGCAATGCCGAGGACTATTTCAGGCAGTGGGGCGATGGAGTATCGCTACCATTTTTGAGCCGACAAGCATACGGACTGCTGCGCATCAGCAACATTCTATTACTCCATTAGCGCGTTGATTTGAAATTAGCGCAACGTCTTACTTAGCGCCTTATCCGAACTTAATCTACACGCATGACGACAGGGACACGCGCACGCATCCCGTTGTCAGTCTCCAGAAAAGTAAATCTCCAATCCCCGCGCCTGATGTTATGCGGAAGGGTGATGCTAACTCCGGCCTCTACGTCAACGGGCATAAAGCTTAGCTGGCCTCCCGCGCCGTCGAGCGTGATGCGCAGATCATCGGCTGTTGCCACGGTGAAGTCGCCGCGAAAGATAAGAGTGTCGCCGGGATGAGCCGCGAAGCTCGTCGGCCTATCCGGCCCCTCCCACAGGAAAACAGGCTTATTCCTCACCTCGATTACATCTACCTGAAACGGCACCGGATGCTCCGACAGCTTATACGCGATTGTCTTTGACCAATCAGATACCAGCCCTTCCTGCCATGTGCGCGTCCTCAGTTCTACCGCTCCGGGTGCGAGCGCCGCCGGAACATGCACATGTAGACTTCTTGGATTTAATGTTTCAACGACTAGATGCTGACCATTCTGACTGAACTCCACTTCGGTGCGCTCTGAGTGCTCCAATGGCTCTGTGCTTGTAACTACTAAGTTAGCCCACTGGCCGGGCGCTACAGGCTTCATTCCGTTTGACCAGAGTTCCAGCGGTACAGGCCCGGAGGTAACGACAAAGCTGAGAGGCTGGCTGAATGAGCCGACGCCTTCTCTGGTAATTCCTACCCTAACCGTAGCACTGCCTTCAGGCATATTCTTCGGAACGTCGAATGCCACGTCTTGCGCAGACGCGCCCGAATCGAAGCGATGCACATTACCCAATGAGTCTGTGATCTCGATCTCGTCGTCTCTGTGAAAGTTTGTGCCGAAGACCCATATCAACTCTCCCGGTCTCACTCGCTCCGGCGTGAGGTGATCCAGCAGGGGCGGCTCCCACTCTGCTATCTCTACGGCCACAGGCGCGCTCCTTTGACCGTAGACTTCGACTAATACCTGCCACTGGCCGGGCGCGACATCTTCCGGCACGATAACTTCGAGCGACTGCTCGCCTCCGCGCAGATCGTTGGTAACATAATGCGAGCCTCCAATACGCGCGGTTAGCTTGACACTGCCTCGAATGAAATACGCTTTCACTTTAGAAGTGTCTTCCGCACTCAGACGATAACCTTCAAGCTCCAGCACAGAGTTCACCGCGCCACGCCGGGGAGCGCAGCGCTCTAAAAGAGGCCCGCTGTTTTGTGCCCCCGCAGGAAAGAGAAAGGCCGTCATGGATAGAATGGCGTAAAGAAGAGAGGGCGCGATAATCCGAAACGGCCTACGGAATGAAGTCATTAAAGTTGTTGAATAGAAGATCACTGAACTCCTCCCGTTATGCGATGGTGATGGCGGTTCAGTTTGAAACTCTAAGCCGGGATATATTGGCGCGCTCGTATTGAAACTGACTCGCTATTTATCGGTTTCCCGGCATCGGATTCGACACGCTAAGCTCCGCCGCATTTAGAGGCGACGCCGTGACGCATAGTAAAGACGGGGAGCAGTCAATCAACTCTTTTACCTCAGATTCCTTTTTAATGGATTTGGTTGACCGGCCCCCGCTTTAAGACGGCTCTGGCCGCTCGGATAAGGCTTGCGATGACGGCCACCGGTTGGGCCTAACAACTCATTCAACCGGAGCGCGAACAGCGCGGCTTTCATTTGCAAGATTGAAGGCTTGATACATTGAATGCGCGCCCGGTTATTTCGGGCGTTGGGCACTTCATCTATTGTAAAAAGTTCTTGCCAATCTAATAACCGGTGTTAGAATTCTAACCCTGCTGTTTGCAAGCTCGCTCGCCGCAATCTCAGGCGGCTTCCATCAACCTGGCTCTTTCCTAAAGAAGAAAGGAGACTACGCATCATGACAGACGCTAGAACCCCGATGGCCGTCGCAGTCACCACTTTTGGGATTTCCATTTTTGATTTCTTTGCTAAGACAGGCCGAGAGCTTCGCACATATAAATTGAGCCAGACCCAGTACGTTGATGATAGCTCAACTAATGGCGAGCTAGCATCAGACCCGGTAGCGGTAGCTTCAGGCAACCGACTACATGTCGTTGGGGCAGCCCGGAGCTTCTACGGATATGTGGTCCCGCTCGAAGGTATTCGGCACTACGATAATGGAAATTGGGAAGACCTCCCAAACCCTGGCTGGGGCTTTAGAGATGCCCCGACTATATGCTCTGTGGGAGATGAGCGACTCGATGTCTTCGTCATTGGGAAAGACAAGCAGCTCTGGCATAGCTACAGGGACAAAAATGTGAGGGGCTGGGCACCCTGGATAAATGACGCTCCGAGATTTGATAGACCAGGCGGGTTAATATCTGCTCCCGCAGCGGTATCTTGGGGGAGCACACGTATTGATATTGTAGCGATGGATATAAATAAGGAACTCTGGCACGTGTGTTATGACCACTCTGCGGGAGGATGGATGGGATGGCATCCGATTGGTGGTACTGGAACCTCTGCCCCAACGATTTGTTCAATGTGGCCGGGTCGGCTTGACATCTTCATTCGCGGACAAGACGATACCATCTATCAGAAAACCTGGGATAATGGGTGGCGTGATTGGGACAATTACATAAATGCCCCTCCCTACGGTGGCGCATCCTCCGGCCCTGTGGCTGTAGCCGTACCCCCAAATCTGATTTATGTCTTTGCTCGTGGCAAGAATTCGACGGCAGCCGTCTGGCACATTCAATGGGATGGAAAGAAATGGGGAAAGTGGCTCCCCACCATTGTCAAAGGGCGCTAGAACGGAGGAGAGGTATAAGCGCCGACACTACCCAAAAGGCTTATAACGAGCGCCCTATGAGGAAGGCGTAAGCGGCTCGTTCCGGCAATAGACTGCCCAACAACTCATTCAACCCGACGCCTCGATAGCATTCTTTTCATGCTTGTCCTCTGCGTTGGATGTTGTATGCTTTATGCGTGGGCGGTTGAATTCAAGCGTTCGGCGGCGTGAGCACATGATGCAAGACCTGGATCGTCAGCTCGATTATTGGAACCGTATGGGTCCTCGCAAATCTTTCGGTCACCCGGTTAACTTCGAGCGCCTGAAGCAATGGTTGTCTCCCGGCAGCCGTATACTCGACGTGGGTTGTGGCTACGGTCGGGCGCTGGGTCTACTGTTTGGGCGTGGCTATCACAATCTGATCGGCTGTGATCTCGCTCCGGCGATGGTCGCCATGGCCCGCGAGCGTTTTCCAGCGATTACCTTCGCCGAGCTTACCTCCCCGCCGCACCTTCCCCTGGCCGAGCTTTCGGTGGACGCGATATTGTTGTTCGCAGTCCTTACCTGCGTGCCGACCAATCAGGGTCAACGGGCTATAGTTAAAGAAGTCGGGCGTGTCTTACGGCCTGGCGGTCTCTTATACGTAAGCGACCTTTGGCTGCTAACCGACGAGCGAAACCGGGAGCGATATGTTCGCGACGAGCCAAAGTATGGGACGTACGGAGTATTCGACCTGCCGGAAGGAGTCACGGTTCGGCACCATGACCCTCGTTGGATCGAGACGCTCACGCGGGATTTTGACACGCTCGCGCTGGACGACATCAATATCCAGACCATGAACGGCCATCCAGCAAAAGGCTTTCAGTGGTTTGGATTGAAACGAAGTGATGTGGAAAACGCCGCCGAACAATTCGTTGGCTAGGAGCGGAGTTAGCAGAGCTTTCATCATGCTTTGTTCTATGCTGCTAATCTTATATGGCTAGATTGCACATATCCGCTCTTAATCGTCAAAGCAAATAGCAGCAGCGAGCATTATTCACCTCTCTGCTGCTATTTGCTTTAACTAATAGCGGGGGGGAGGCTCGAACTCCCGACCTTTGGGTTATGAATCCAATGCTCTGACCAGCTGAGCTACCCCGCCACAGGATGGAATTTTATTATAGAGGCGAGGGTTAAAAGGTCAAGCTGATGCATGGCGAGGTATATTCTCATCGCTCAATTGTGCTCTGAATTTTAATATTATGGATTCAAGACTGGATTGAATCCCATTGAGATTGCGTCTGGTGAACTGTGCGGCTATTTGCCTGCGGTAAAGGGCTGCGCGTATCATATTTCAGTCTGGAATCATTTTGCAGGAGCGTCACAAGAGATGGCTGATCTTGTTCACAGGCCGCGACGGTTGAGAAGAAGCGAGCCGTTGCGTGCGCTGGTGCGCGAGGCGCGCCTTTCCCGCGAGGATTTTATTCTTCCTTTCTTCGTTTGCGCAGGCGCGGGCGTGAGACGCGAAGTGTCGTCTATGCCCGGAGTTTTTAACCTCTCGGTTGACGAGATGGTGCGCGAGGCGACCGAGGCGCATGAGATGGGCGTGCGCGGTGTGATACTTTTCGGCCTCCCTGAATCCAAAGACGAAACAGCCACAGGCGCTTACGCCGAGAACGGAATTGTGCAACAGGCCGTGCGCGCCATCGCTCGCGCTGTGCCCGATCTCATAATCATCACGGACACCTGCCTCTGCGAGTACACTTCTCATGGACATTGCGGCGTCGTGCGACAGGGCGAGGTCTTGAACGACGAGTCGCTTGAGTTGATAGCGCGCACCGCCTTGAGCCAGGCCGAAGCGGGCGCAAGTATAGTAGCGCCTTCGGCCATGATGGACGGGCAGGTCGGCGCGATTCGTGAGGCACTTGATGCATCAGGGTTCGAGCACATAGCCATCATGGCTTACGCCGTGAAATACGCTTCAGCTTTTTATGGCCCGTTCCGCGAGGCTGCCGATAGCGCTCCCGTCTTCGGCGACCGCCGCGCTTACCAGATGGACGCGGCCAACGCGCGCGAAGCCCTGCGCGAGGCAGAGCTTGATTACGCTGAGGGCGCGGATTTTCTGATGGTAAAGCCCGCGCTGCCATATCTGGATATTTTGAAGACCGTGCGTGACCGTTTCGACCTGCCAATCGTTGCTTATCACGTTTCAGGCGAGTACGCGATGATAAAAGCTGCGGCTGAGAAGGGCTGGCTGGACGAAGAACGAGTAATGCTTGAAACTTTAACCAGCATCAAGCGCGCGGGCGCAGACATCATCATCACCTACTACGCGCGTGAAGCGATAAAAGCGTTAAGGCAGTGATAAGTGATAAGTGATGAGTGATAAGTGATAAGAAAGGGCTAGATGTTTTCTCTTATCACTTATCACTCATCACTTATCACTCATCACTTATCACCTTCCTTTTCATCTCACTTCTACTTCAACAGGCTGTGCGCCGTGCGCGTCGTAGCCTTCGGGCCAGTTGGAGATGTTGAGGCCGAATGGCAGGTCTGCGTCCGGTTTGACGGTGAAGCGTATCGAGAGCGGTTGGCCGCGCGAGGCGCGCAATCTCAAGATTAAAGAGTCAACTTGCCATTCCTGAATGAGAGCCGCTGCGTGCTCTTCGACCGGGACGAGGCGCGATCCGCAGTCTGTGCCGTTGATGATGAGCGTGACGCGCGTTGCTCTTAATTGCATAGGCGCATCGGGCGGGGGCACGGGCTGAAGATGCGCGCGGACTACTATGCTATTGATTCTCCTGATTCCTGCACGCGCAGGGACGATGTACTCGAAGAACCCTGCGCCGTAGCCCCAGATGTAGCCTTCACCTCCTCCGAGTTTTTCAAAACGCGCGGCGACCACCGCGCCGGGCTTGAAGCGATAAAGGTTGATTGTCCCGCCAGGCGAACCTTTAACGCTGGCTTCGGCTTGAATGAACGGGTCGTTCGCTGGCCGTGTGAAAGCGAATTGATGTGGAATCAAATGCCTGTTCGCGTCCAGAAGGCGGGCGGGCGGGCTGCCGCTTCTATGTGAAGCGAAGAGTTCGGAGGCGCTGTGAATTTCTGCGCGAAGTTGCTCGTCGCGCCGTACGGTGTAAGTTATGCCGTAGACGCGCTGCGCGTCGTGCGTGAGAATCCAGTAGACAGCGCCGCCAGCGCCGGATTGAAGCACGCCGTCGAAGAAAGCGTGAAACCATTCTATCTGTGAAGAGCCATTATATCCTTCAGCCGGTATACCAAACTCGCCGAAGACCAGCGGCTTCTTTATCGAAATGGCCGCTGCCACACGATTGTCAATAAACTCTCTCAGCGCCGCAGGCGAATCAACGTAGCTGTTCAGATCGTCGCGCGGGTATAGATGCACATCGCAGTAATCAATCGTGGGAAGCTGGTGATCCAGCAGCCATTCGCGCCGCTCCCATGAAGTGCGATAGCCCCATGTGCCCGGCGCGATTAGATGATTGGGGTCGAGCGATTTTATGTAGCGGCTCATCTCGGCTATCCATGCTCTACGCTCTTGCCAACGGCCTGTCGCTGCCTGCGCTTCGTTCATCAACTCGTAGCTCATGATCGTGGGGTCATCAGCGTAGAGCGTGCCCGTAACCGAGTTGCGGCGCGTCACTATTTTGTTGACATGCTCGCGGTAGAGCCGCCTGGCGTCCTCGTTCGTATAGAAGAGCATGGCGCGATCAAGGTTTATGCCGAAAGGCTGCGTGTCGTCAGCAGCATCCGCGACACCGACCCAGCGCAGGTAGCGCACGACGCCGCCCGTGTCGCGCCACCAGTTACCCAGACAGATCTGCACGCGCAGGTTGTTTCCGGCAGCTTCCGCGATGATACGGTCAAGATTGACGAAAGCCTCTTCGTTCCAATCCTCCGGCCCACGACGAAACGGATGCTGGCTGAGCCAAGTGCCGCGCACAACGCCCGCCGATGTCCCGTCATCCGCTCCGCTTTCGCCTGAAGCCCAGATACGCACAACGCTCAATCCGTCTTGCGCGGCTTCTCTGAAGGTTTGCGGCATGTTCTCGCGTTCGTCATCGCCGTAGATGACGGCGACATTCGCGCCGGTGAAGCGGAAAGGCTCGCCGTCAATCTCGAAGCGCGCGCCGTTTGTGGTGACGAAGCCGCGCGGCGCGGCTCGCTTCCCAGGCTGCTCCCGCGTCAAAAAGAGAACGGCTGCGCTCGCAACGATTACGAGCGCAGCCCCGAAAATCACTCTTCTTATCATGTGCCTTAGCTGGAGGGGACATCGAACCCGCGCCGCGCCGAGCGCCGCAAGATATTAACGCGGGGCGCTGGTCAGATTGATGAAGCCTATGATGGCGCAGACCGAGCCAAGAACTACGAAGAGATTAAAAAAAGCTCCGACGCTGAGCACCAAGTCGTTATCGTTCTGTATCAGTCCGAATGCAAGAACGAGAAATTGCAGGTGATAGATGATCAGGCAAACGGAGGCGAGCGCGAACCAGCGCACTGCCGGGCCAAAGGCTCGCGCACGCGCAAATCCCAACACTGCGGCGACCAGCCAGCCTATGATGCCTGCCAGCAGAAGACCTATCGCTACTATACCGAAGTATGAAGGCGGAGTGTATCGCGTCTCCGTTTGAATCAGATTAAAGACGATGGCGAGCATTTCAGCGTATCTCTCCTCGGGCGCTCATTACGCCGTCTGAAATTTAAGAGAGCTTCATAGCTCTTTTCAATCGAGTGCAGCTAATAACTGCACCGCCGAAGAGCGCAGAGGGTCTCGCTCGAAGAGTCTTGAGAAATATTCGACTCTCTTTCTCTGCGCTCTATGCGAAATCTCACGCGGGTGATGGCGGTGAATGCGAATTCCAAATGGCATTCAATTGAAATTTGCTTTGGCAAAATTAAAGCGCCGTTTGCGCCGCGAATAGAGGCAGGCTTCTGCTTCCGGCACGCGCAAACGGCGTCAAGGTTTCCAATTTGGCACGAGCCGGGGCGCGGGCGCGAGACGCAATAGCTCAAAACCGCTTCAAGCGCGCGCGGCTCGTCCAAAAAGGGGCCGCCGAAACCCGCCACGTAGGGCAAATGCGGGCGGGTCATCGAGCGGCGCTACTGCGTTATGTGAATCTCCTCTTCCTTGTTAACGCGGCGCACGAAGAAAATGAGCGCGCATGCGAAGGCCACGACGGTCGCGCCGATAGCGAGCCACAGATGCGTGTGTCCCCCCTGAATCTGCGGGAAGGTCGCAAACTTGTAATACTCGTAAACGGCAAAAACGGTCGCCGCGAGACCCACAATCCAGGTCAATGCATCTAACATAATGAACCTCCAGCGTTCGTTTTCTTGTTAAATCGGCTGAGAAAAAAGCCTTAACGCACACTATTTAGAGTTCAGCGTGAGAACCTATTAAGCTATAGAGTGTCCGGGGAGTGTGCCCCCGCCAGACGCCCTTGATTCTTTACGCGCGTGCATGTTAACCGACAGAAAGGGGAAAGGTAAAGAGCAAAAGTGAAGACGGGAGGGAAAGACAGAAGCCTGGACAAAAGCAAATTATTTAGAACTGGTTTCCACCTTGCCTTTTACTTTTACCTTTTCTCCTCTGGCTTTTATCTTCTCGCCTTACAATATCATCCTTCGGTCGCCTGCGCGGCGTGTGATGCGTTCGCGGTCTAAGTATTCCAGAAGAGGGATGGCGTATTTGCGTGAGACGCGAGCGAGGTCTTTGAAGGCGGCAACCTCAATCAGGCGGTCAGGTTCGTGCTCTCTTGCATAAGCGCGCAAGGATTCGGTGAGACGGTCTAACGCTTCGCGGTGAAAGTAGTGGTCGTTCGTGACGCGCACGAGCGTGCCTGCGTCAATCAGTAGTTGCAGAATTTTTCGTGCGCGGTCGCGCGAGGCGCTGCTCTGTCCGGTTCTCTGCAAGGCTTCGTCGAAGGTCGGAGCTTCCAGCGCCGCATCTCTGTAAACCTCTTCCAAGCGCCCTTTGAGCGCCGCGTCCGCCGTCGAAAGCTCAAGATTGTGGCTGCTTGCGCGCACCACATCTTTTTCGGAGACGAGCGCACCCTTCGTTTCAAGATTAGAGACCACAGCGCGAAAGATTTCCGGCGCGAGATGCGTGAAGTGACGCTCGCGCAAAGTCTCGCGCGCGAGTCCGCGTGAAAGGGGTTCTTGTTTATGAAACGCCGCGACCTCCTCTATAGCCGCTCGACCCAGTTGATCGAAACTCTCGCGGCTCAGCAGGCGTCCTTCGGCATCCACAACTGCGCCGCGCGCTTTGGCCTCCTCAATTGCGCCGTCAAGAATCTCATCGCGCCAGCCCGTGTGCGCGACCAAATCGGCGCGCGACAATCCTTGCTCGCCCGCAGCCTCTACACGAAGCGCGAGTTGTCCGGCACGGTCGGCACTTAACAAAGATTCCAGACGAGAGCGCACGCCGGACATCTCGCGCCCGCGATGCTTCTGGGCAAAAGCGTCCAGCACCAAGCCGCCAGCTACTGTGCGTGAAGGTGAGTAAGAACGAATGATGAAACGCTCGGAGGGGAGCGCAGCGACAGGGGATTCAAGACGAAGCTGAACGAAACCGGAGTTGCCCGGCTGAATCTCGTTCGAGGCTTCGAGCACGCGCACACGCGCGAGGATTTCAGCAGCGCCCATGTGTACACGCACGCGCGAGCGTGTTCGTAAACTTCGCGGCGCGCTCTTCAACACATCGACGCGCGCGTCCAGTATCTGTGTCGCCCGCAATCTGGACACAGGAGCCAGCACCATCCCGCGCTCAACCTGCGCCGCCTCTACGCCCCCCAGATTCAAAGCAGTCCTCTGCCCTGCTTCGGCTCTGCTGACCGACTGGCCGTGAACCTGAATACCACGCACACGCACGCGCCTGGCTTCGGGCAGCAACTCCATCTCGTCGCCCTCCTGAATCTCTCCGGCGACGAGTGTGCCCGTGACGACTGCGCCGAATCCGCGCATCGTGAAAGAGCGATCAACGGGAAGCCGCGCGATCATCAACGCAGAGCGCGCAGGGATTTTCCGAGCGACTTCGCGCAAGGCTTCTTTTAACTCTTCAATGCCATCGCCCGTGCGCGAGCTGACAGCCAGCAAAGGCGTGTCTTCAAGAAACGATCCCGCAACCAGATCAATTGCCTCTTCTCGCACGAGTTCGAGCAACTCTTCGTCAACAGTATCTTTCTTCGTTATGACGACCAGACCGTTCTTTACTCCAAGCAGTCGGCATATGTCGAAATGCTCTTCCGTCTGAGGCATCACGCCTTCGTCAGCCGCAATCACCAGCGCAACCATGTCAATGCCGTGCGCGCCGGCCAGCATGTTCTTCACGAAACGCTCGTGCCCCGGCACATCAACGAAGCTCGCGCGCACCTCGCCCAGATCAAGTTCCGCAAACCCCAGATCAATCGTAATACCGCGCCGCTTCTCTTCCGGCAGACGATCCGCGTCCACGCCCGTCAACGCGCGCACCAGCGCAGTTTTCCCGTGATCGATGTGCCCCGCTGTCCCTACTATGATTGAGAGCATGAAAGGCCGTGAATCGTGAATCGTAAATCGTGAATAGATTAAAGGCCGTAAATCGTGAATAGAGATTAAAGAGCTTTGCGCATTTCTTTCTCTATTCACGATTCACGATTTACTATTAACGGATTTCAAAATCTATCCACTGAGTAGTGGCGTTGTATCTGGCCTGTGCCAGAGAGTCTGTGACGATGATTTGCAGGTAGTACTGGCCGGGCGGCAGTTCGCCAAGTTGCAGTCCGCCACCGGCAGCGATGCGAGTCAAGTCCGGGTTGTAGCCGAGTTCGAGCGGAACGACTTTCCCGGCGTAGACTTCCTGACCATCGCGGAAGAGCTTGAGTTGAGTAAGAAGGCGTGGCCGGTTGGTCGCGCGATCTGCCTGAGCATTGTAGATGACGTAGCCGTATTGTATCGCATCTCCTCGCGCAAAACTGCGAACCGCAGGGCTGGTTCGCGGGTCTGCCTGATCTATTAGACCGCCACCATCGCTTCCGGCGTCCTGTTGCTGCTGCGGCTGCTGCGCCGCCTGCGGAGTGTTGGCGACTTGAGACGGGACGCCCGTCGGCGCGCCGGTGTGTCCCACGCCGCTCAGCACAATGCCTGACAGCGCAAGATGGTTATCGGCTAAATTCGGCACCTCAACGTACTGGCTTGCAGCGCCTACGTGCTGCGATGCCGCATCGCGTATGGCAAGGCGCAGTTGATAAGCGCCCGGCTTCTTCACAGGAACGTTCAGCGAGTAGATCATGCCGTCGCGCAAGATTCGCTCGTATGTATCTGGCCGCGCGCGTATGGTCTCCTGAATATTAAGCGAATCAACGACGCGCCCCTGATCGTCGAAAGTCAACGCAAGAACATCCATCACAGACTTTTTCCAGCCGTCCGCGTCATCCGTGAACGTCAGGTCATGCGTGTCAATATGCAGGAGCGAGCGCACGTAGTAGCCCGTCGCCTGGTCATTGCCGAATAGCGAAGTGAGGCGAATATTTACTCCGGCGGAGTTGAATGGAGAGATGATGGCGTTGTACATCTGCGCCTCGCGCGTTGCAAGCACGGGGCGCGTGTTTTCGCTCGATACGCCGTAAAATCCTGTGCGCGTGCGTACCTGCAAGCCCGGGCGCTTCACCTTGATTTCAAGCTTATGAAATTGCCTGCGCCCCGTGCGCGGGTTGAAAGTTGATTCTTCCGGGCGATAGCCTATCAAGTAATACCCGTTCTGATCCTGCATGATGCGCTGTACGTTCTGTGTTATAGCGTTTGTGTCGTGGATGAATAGGCCGCCCGTCTCGCGCGCAAGAAAATTCAGACCATCCTGCGTCTCGAAAATTTCGGTTGCACGCGAACTGGCCTCCTGGCCTCCGCTTCTGGACACACTGCCTCCCATGGCTCCGTTCGCCGTGTTCATCACGTTGCCCGATTCATCAGCCGCACTCCAGAGCGCTTGCAGGCCGCGCGCGTCTATCGTGTAGAAGACGACAGAGGCACGGTTCGCAGCCTCCGTCAAATTCCGCATAGCCTCAAGCACGCGCGTGCTGTCCTCTATGCGGTCGCGGCTCTCCACATTTCTGCGATCAAAAAGACGTATGCCGTCCGAGAAGAGAATCGCCGCTTTGCGTCCCGGCAAATCGCGCATACCGCGCACTATGTAACCGAGCGCGCCAAGTGTGCCGACCATTAAAAGGTCACCGCGAAGGCGACTGACATCTTCAGCCGAGGGGCCTGGCACGGCTGCGTTTGCGCCGCCGCCGCCGCCATACGTCTCTGGCTGCTGTGCCGCCACCGCAGCCTGATCCAGTCCGTTGACGGGCGCGAAGGCCGTCAGGCCGCTGCGCCCACCGGGATTGTAGTGCACGCGATCTATAGCGGCGTAAAGCATGCGGCGATCCGATGTGAACTGCTGCAATGCTCCCGCTCCTGCGCTCGTTCGTATGATTGCGACTAAATCGCCGGGCTGCATCTGCTCGTCAACGAATTTCCTCAGAGACTTCTGCAAAAAGTGTATGCTCTCGGACGATAGCCCAAGATCGTCAACTACTAGCGCGATGGTTCGCTTGACCTGCTCTGCCCTCACGATGGCTGGCGGCACAGTTACTCTTCTGTTGGCGGGCGTGGGCGTAGCCGCTACGGTCGTAGTAGCTGCTGTTCCCGGCTGAGTCGAGTTGACCTTAATGTAAGAGAAGTTTGTTATTGATTGAGGGCGACTGTCTTCTCTCACCTCGAACTCTTCCGGTCTGAGGTCTGTCACCTGATGGCCTTGCGAATCTGTAACAACAGCATCTACCTGCACAAGATTCGTTGTGATTCTCACTACTTCGTCATCTGCCTGCGTACTCGATTGCTGCTGTTGTGGAGTGCGTGGAGGAGGCTCCGGCATTTGCAGCGGCGTCTGTGTAGCAGGAGGTCGCTCCTGCCTGGAGCCTTGACCCATGGCAGAGCAGATGAGCGCGAAGACCAGAAGCATAGAGAAGTAGGATTTTTTATTCATGATGGAATCCTTAATTTAAAAGTGTTGGTCGCGGCGGCGCGAGGCTTTCCACGAAAAGCTGCGCCGGAGGATTGCAGTTTACCTGACTATCTCGAAATCAATCCACTGTGTCGCAGTATTGCTGTTCGCCCTGGCTAGGGCGTCCGTGACTGTGACTTGTAGTACGTATTGGCCAGGCGAAAGGTCTGAGCCGATTTTGAGCGCGCCGAGCGCTGTCAATCGTTTCAAATCGGTCTGCCCTGTCACATTGAAAGACTGCACGCGCCCGGCGAAGACTTGCTGGCCGTCACGATAGAGTCGCACCTGAGTTGTTAGCTGCGGCTTCTGCGTCGCACGGTCTAGCTGTGCGTTGTATATAGCATAGCCGTATTCGAGCATCATGCCCTGTCGCAGTTGCCTGAGCGCTGGGCCTGCCTGCGTGTCCGCCGCCCCAACTTCATCTTCAGATTGAGCCAGACCTTGCGCAGGAGCTTGCGCGTTCCCACCCGCTTGCGCGCCCGTTCGAGCCGCAGTCTGTCTCACAGAAGCCGCCTCCGCTCCGCTCATTATAACTCCCGAAAGCGCAAGGCGATTTTTGGTTATGTCCGGCACTTCTATGAACTGGCTTGCCGAACCCAGCCGCTCCGTCGCCGTATCGCGCAGCGCAACGCGCAACTGGTACGCGCCCGGCTTCTTCACCGGAATAGTAATCATGTAATCGAAGCCTTGCTCCATGATGCGGCGATAGGTTCTGTCGCTGACACGTATGTTATGCGTTCGTCCCATCTCGTCAACGACCTGCCCGTTGTCGCCGAACGTTATAGCCAGCACGTCAAAAGTTGATTTGTGAAAGCCGCCCGTGTCGTCCACGAATGTCAGGTCGCGCGCATTTATGTGAAGCAGCGAGCGCATGAAAGAGCCTGTGTGCGCATCGTTGGCGAAGAACGAAGACATTTGCAGGTCAACGCCTGTCGCTTTGAACGGCGAATCGAGCGCGCCGATCAACTGCTCATTCCGAGTGCGCCGGACGGGACGAACTGTTTCGTCCGACACACCGTAAAATCCTGTGCGCGAGCGCACGCGCAAGCCCGGTCGCTTCACCTTAACTATAATTTTATGGAAGCGCTTGTAGCCGTTGCTATCTTGAGCGAAGGTTGATTCCGATGGATGATATGCTATCAGGTAATAGCCCTTCTGATCGTCAAGCACGCGCCCCATCCCTCTATTCAAGTCGTTCGAGCCGTAGACGGCGAAGCCGCCCGTTCGCTCTGCCAGATAGATAAGGCCGAACCTTGAATCCAGTTCATCGTCGCGCCCTTCCGACAACCTCTGCTCGATTCTATCAGGCCCCTGATTCAGGTCACCCGAAAGGTCTTGATCTGCTGTGAGACCTCCGGCGACAAGGCCGCGTGCGCTGATTGCGTAGATAACTGTGGACGCGCGGTTGGCAAGGTCTGTCAGTTTGCGCAGTCTGTCTAGTATGCGCTGGCTGGCGTGCCCGGTATCCATGCTGATGTCTGGCTGCGTCATACTCATTTGACCGGGGCGCAGCCAGATTTTGAACCCGTCGGAGATAAGCAGAACGGATTTTCTGCCGGGAAGCTCTCGCATCCCGCGCACAACCGCGTCCAGAGCGCCAAGCGTGCCTATAGTAAAAAGCTCCTGGCGCTGCTGCTCCTGCTCGATTATCTGCTGTTGCAAGTTGGACAATTGTTGCGGGTGTAAAGTAGACGACGGTATGGTGTCTGCGCCGAGCACGTTCGACATGCCCAGAAGGCTAGTGCCTCTGCCTTGCTGATTCCAACGCACGTGCTCTATGGCAGCGTAAAGCTGCCGGCGGTCTGACGTGAACTGCTGCAACACGCCTGTGCCTCCGCCCGTGCGTATAATTGCCACAAGGTCGCCCGGCTGCATCTGCTCGTCAACGAACCTTTTCAGCGCCGCCCGCACAAACCCCACGTTCTGGAAGGAAAGCCCCAGATCGTCAACGACGATTGCGTAAGTGCGACGCACATCTTCCGGGCGCAAGTGAACAGGCGGCACAGGCGCGCTTCTTCCTGCGCCTCGCGCCGACGTGGAAGCGGGTGCTGAAGTTTCCGTAGAGACGTAAGAGAAGTTAGTTATATTCTGCTCCCGGTTGTCCTCGCGTATCTCGAAGTCACCGGCGGCCAGATCGGTCACCTGACGGCCATTCGAGTCCGTCACGACAGCATCAACCTGCACGAGGTTCGTAGTGATGCGCACGACATCTTCTTCCGGCTGCTGTCGCTCGGCGGCTGGCGCGTTCGGTTGCGCTCGTTGCTGCGCGGGCTGAGATGTCTGGCTAAAGAGCGGAGTCAGGAACGAAAAGATAAGCGCGAGAGTGAGAAAGTATTTTCGGGGCATCATAATCTTCAAGATGAAACGCACCGGAAGAGTGCGCGGCTGATTTATGCAAAGGGAATTTTTCATCAGCAGTTTCGGCCTCTGCGCCCTGCCGCTTTGGGTGCTGGCTTTTGACAAACTACTGTGCGATGCTTCGCGTGAAATCAAAAAAAATCACGCCGGGGAGAGTGCCATTATAATGCCAGAGCAAGCGGAAAAAGGCGATACCATTCGTGTTCATTATATAGGAAGCCTGGAGAGCGGCGAGGTCTTCGATTCTTCGGAAGGTGGCGAGCCGCTTGAGTTCGAGGTCGGCGCAGGTCAGGTCATAGAAGGCTTCGACGAGGGCGTGCGATCAATGGAGGTCGGCGCTAAAAAACGGCTCGTCATCGAAGCGGATCAAGCATACGGAGAACGCAACGACGCGCTCATCCAACAGGTCTCGCGCGTCAGCATCAACCTTGACCGCGAGCCTGAAGTCGGCATGAACTTCGCGCTACAACTCCCGGACGGCAACCAGATTCCCATAACCGTCACAGAAGTCACCCCAGACACAATCACCCTCGACGCCAATCATCCTCTGGCGGGCAGCAAACTGATCTTCGATATAGAGCTTGTAGGGCTTGATAAGAAGCAGGCGTGACCAAAATCTAGCTTATCTCAAATAACGGTCTGCCCGTAATCGCAATATTCTACAATCGGGCATCGTTCGCAAAGGGGTTCGCGCGGGCGGCACAGAGCGCGACCGTGGCGTATGAGGTTGACGTGGAAGGAGTAGAATTTTCCGCGCGGGACTATCTTGTCCATTATCTCGTGCGCGCGTTTGTCTGAACATTTTTGGGGAATCAAACCTACGCGACGAAGCACGCGGAAGATGTGCGTGTCGAGCGGAAATATCTCTTTGCGGCAGGCGAACAGCAATGTGCAGGCAATGGTCTTCGGGCCGATGCCGCGAAACTGCGAGAGATATTTTCTGGCTTCCTCAACATCCAGATCATGAAGAAAGCTCAAATCGAGCGTGCCGTGCTCGCGCTTTATCTGCTTCAATAAATCTTTTATGACCGCAGCCTTTTGATTCGCCAGCCCGCCCTCGCGTATCGTCTCGGCAATTGTCGAAGCGCGAGCGCGTAGCGCATCGTCCCATGTTGAAAAGCGTTTCTTAAGCTCCGCGAAAGTGCGATGGCTATTGGTGTCGCTCGTCGCCTGAGACAGAATTATCTGCACGAGCATGTCTAGCGGGTCTGCCTCGCGTCTATTCTCAGGCACGCCGTAAGCGCGTTCCAGATTCTGTATGATGTAGCGTACAGGCTTCTCCCCAAAAATCTCTTCGGCGGACGAATCCTGCTCTCTGTGCGGCGACGCGGCGCTCATCTGTATTTCACTTTCGTAAGAATTTCAAAACAAGTATAGTGACGCCGCGCGGCGCTGTCGAACTATTCAAGTGTAGGAATCGTTCCAAAACCGTGAGCAGGCATTCAATCTCTTTGCGAGCTTAAGTCTTTCCTTTGCGCCTTTGCGAGAACCCTCAATTTACATGAGAGTCGAGCTTACCGAGAGTTGCAATTTCACGCAAAGGCGCAAAGATAAAGAGCAAAGACCGCTAAGGGCTTCTCAAGTGAGAAACTTAATCCATTGCCGGAGTCATAAAGATGATGAAATTGCTGCTGGCTAAATTGACGCTTCTATCGCTGCTCATCTCTTTTGCTGCCCCAGTATCGAATGCGCAGCGCTCACGACCTCGAAAGCCTATGAACACTGAGACACTTGCGGCGCGGGCGACGCGCCTTGCGGACGAGTATGTGGCCGAATACGTCTCGCGCTTCCCGGAGCAGGCCGAGTTGAGCGGGCTTCCCGTTACCAGGCACGACGGCCTCACGGATAATTCAATGGCGGCTCTCAAAAGCTGGCAATCTCTTGAAGACGGCTGGGCGCGGGAGCTTGCATCAATGAAACTCGCAGACCTTGAAGGTCGGCCAGAGTGGGTCACGCTGGGCTTTTTGAAAGAGGCCGTTGAATCGTCGCGGCAGTCGCGCGTGTGCCGCTACGAGCTTTGGCCCGCGAACCAGTTGAGCGGCTGGCAGGCAAACTTCGCGCAGCTATCGGACGTGCAGCCAGTAGGGAGCGATCAGAATCGCTCGGACGCGCTCGCCAGATTCGGCAAATTGCCGCGCTATCTGGACACAGAGATAGATAATCTTCGTGAAGGCGCGCGCCTTGGTTACACCACTCCGAAGCGAAACGTGCAGCTTGTCGTAGAGCAACTGGAGCAGATTCTAAAACTCCCCGTCGAGCAGTTGCCTTTTTACAGCCCGACGATGCGCGATTCGTCCGCCGATTTCAAGCAAGCCTGGACGAAACTTTTGACCAATGAGATAAGACCTGCAATCGAGAGATACCGCGACTATTTGAAGAACGATTACGTGAATCACGCGCGCGTGTCATTGGCTATAACGGCGATTCCGAACGGCGCGGCCTGCTACGATGCGTCGTTTCGTTCGAGCACGACGCTCACGCGCACTGGACGCGAGACTTTCAACCTCGGCATGAGAAGAGTCGAGCGATTGCGCGCAGAGGCTATGGAGATTGCGCGTACCAAGCTTGGCATCAACGATCTCAAAACTCTGGTTGACCGAATTCGCACAGACCCGGCTAATAAATTCAGCAGCCGCGACGAGCTTCTTGAATTTGCGCGCGCGGCTGTGGAACGCGCGAAGAACAAGCTGCCCCAGTGGTTTTCAACTATTCCGCGCACGAGCATTTCGGTCGAGCCTTATCCGGCCTTCATGGAGAATACGTCGCCCGACAGCTATTGGCCTGCGCCGCCGGACGGCAGCCGCACGGCCACCTACAGAATCTCTCTCTTCCGCTTCGCAGACACACCGCGCTCAAACGCAGAGGTCACAGCTTTTCATGAATCTTATCCGGGCCATCATCTGCAAATCGGACTGGCGCTGGAACGCCCCTCCGCGCATCTCATCACGCGCCTCGTTGGCAACTCGGGCTTTATAGAGGGCTGGGCGCGCTACGCCGAAAATCTGGCGGAAGAGATGGGGCTTTACTCTTCCGACTACGCGCGCGCGAACCGTCGCCTGTGGCCGTCGCGCGGGATGGTAGTTGATCCCGGGCTTCACCTGTTCGGCTGGACGCGCGATCGTGCGGTTGCCTTCATGGTCGAGAGCGGTCGCATGTCAGAGCGCGAGGCGGAGAACACGGTTGATAGAATTGCCGTCTGGCCTGCGCAGCTAACGGCCTATGACACGGGCGCTATGGAATTCTTTGCGCTGCGCGACGAAGCGAGGGCAGCGCTGGGCCAACGATTCGACATACGCGAATTTCACGACGTTGTTTTGAGCAGCGGCTCTATCACATTGCCTATGCTGCGCGAGAGGGTCGAGCGGTGGATCAGGTCTAAACGGCGAGCCTCGTGAATGCGCCGAGAGTAAGATGGATTTCTCCGCACGGGCGATGACTGAAGCGCGATGCCGAATGACTTGCGAGTGTGTCTGCTTCAAGCGTGAGAATCTACCGGCAACTCAATTGTGAATGTCGAGCCTTTGCCCAACTCGGATTGAGCCGCGACATCGCCGCCGTGCGCGCGTGCCAGATGTTTGACGATAGAGAGTCCCAGTCCTGTGCCGCCGCGTTCGCGCGAGCGTGCGCGATCAACCTGATAGAATCGCTCGAATACGCGCGCCAGATTCTCCTGCGAAACTCCCTCGCCCGTATCCGCGATGCTGATAAGGTCGCGCTCCGACCCGCGCTCGTGCATGACCCTGACAGTCCCGCCCTCTCGGTTAAACTTGATCGCATTGTCAATCAGGTTCGTCAACATCTGCTCAAGCCTCTGACGGTCAGCATAAACTTCCGCACCGGGTTCTATCTCGTTTTTCAAATGGACGTTTCGCTCGGCGGCGCGCGCGGCCAGAGATATGGTGATGTCTGAGACAAGCGGCAGCAATTTCACGCGCGAAGGCTCAACCTTAATCGCGCCCGACTCGATTGATGAAAGCTCAAGAATGTCGTCGATCAAAGCATGCATACGGAGCGCGTTCCTGCTGATTATGGAAAGGAAGCGCTCTCTTTCCGCTTCGTCAACCGCGCCCTCTTCCAATGTCTCCACGAACGCGCGTATGGCCGTCAAAGGTGTGCGCAATTCGTGAGAGACGTTAGAGAGAAATTCCCGGCGCGCGCGCTCCAGACGCTCAATATCCGTCATGTCGAAGAAGATGCCGACGACGAAACGCGCACGCTCTTCATTCTCCAAGAGCAGCGGCATGACGCGCAGTTCCAGAGTGCCCTGCCCAGTCTCGGCTTTAATTTCAGTTCGAAGATTTTCGTCCAGCGCGGATTGAAACGCCGCGTGGATTGAACCGTTGCGCGTTATATCGCTCAGGCGAGCGCGCTCCAACGCACCGTTCATACGACTGAAAATCTCGCGCGCCGCACGGTTTGCTGCGATAACGCGCATCTCACGATCAACGACCAGCACGCCCTCGCGCATAGTTTTCATCGTAGCCGTCAGAAGCGCTTCGGGCTGAATCAAGCCGCTTGAATCAATAGCTTGCTTCTCTTCTGGAAATGTTTTTGGCTCTGAAGGAATCTCTCTTTCAGAAACCAGCTTTCGCGTCGAAAGGCCGAAGAGCAGTCCCGCAATTAGAGAGAAGATTAGAATCAGGCCGACACGCGCGTTGAAAGTTGAGGCCGCGAGCAGGATTGTCAAAATCAGACAGCCGACCGGTAGCAGAAGCTTGACGGGACGCGACATAAGATCATTGTCCGCCTCGTGCGGAAAGGTTCTTGCCCGTCAGTTTGCCGCAGCCCGCAAAGCGATAGCCCACGCCTATCACAGTCTCTATGCAGTCGCCGCATGCGTCCAACTTCTGACGAAGCCTGCGCACATGCACATCCAGCGTGCGCGAGTCGCCGTAATGCTCGTAGCCCCAGACTTCATCCAATAGCTGCTGGCGAGTCGCCACTCGCCCAGCGCTTCTGGCAAGTGTGGTCAGAAGCGCGAACTCCTTGCGCGTCAGACGCACCTCTGCCCCGTCGCACACGACACGCATGTCTGCGAAATCAATAGTCAACCGCTCGTCTTCGTAGGAAGAGGATTTCTGTTCTTCAGCGCGGCGCAAAAGAGCGCGAACGCGCGCCAGCATCTCGCGCACCGAAAAAGGCTTCGTGATGTAATCGTCTGCTCCGAGATCAAGCCCTGCGACGCGATCTGTTTCGGATGCGCGCGCCGTCAGCATGATGATGGGAGTTCGCCTTGTCTGAGGCTCGCGCCGAAGACGGCGACAAAGCTCCATGCCGCTCATGCCCGGCAGCATCAAATCCAGGACTATGAGCGACGGCGGCGCTTGCGCGTCCAGCGCAGCGCTCAACCCCTGCTCCCCCGTAGCAGCTACGCGCACAGCGAACCCTTCACGCTCAAGGCTATATCTCACGCCCTCCGCGATGTCCGCGTCGTCTTCGATGATTAGCACAGGCCGCATAAGAAAGGTGATGAGTGATGAGTGATGAGTGATAAGTGATAAGGGAAGGAGACAGAAGCCAGAATCCAGAATTCAGAATACAAACGCTTTACCTTCTGGCTACTGACTCTTGGATTCTGTATTCCTTTCTTTCTTATCACTTATCACTTATCACAATTTACTATGCTTGATGTACGCGGCTTCAGTCATGTAGACGGTAAGCTCGCAGATGTCTTTAACGTAGTCGCCTACGCGCTCTATGTGTTTGGCGACCATGAGCAAACGGGCGGCGCGCTGGCTGGTTGCAGGGTCGTGCGCCATCATTTCAATCAGTTCGTGGAATATGTGTCCATACAGATCATTAATCTTGCGGTCGCGCTCTATGACCTTGCGCGCAGAGGCAGCGTCCGATTCCGTGAAAGCATCCAGCGCCGAGCGCAGCATAGCGGAAGCGTGCTCGGCCATTCGCTGCATGTCAGCGTAAGAGCGAAGCTGCGGCTCGTCGTTAAGATCAAGAGCGGCGCGCGCTATGTTGCAGGCGTGGTCGGCTATGCGCTCTAAGATAGGCGTCATCTTGACGACAGCCATAACGAAGCGCAGGTCGCGCGCGGCTGGCTGGCGCAGGGCGATAACGTCAATGCAGAAGTGGTCAATCTCCACCTCCAGCCTGTCTATCTCGTCATCGCCGACGAGCACTTCCTGCGCCGTCTGGCTATCGCGTTCGACCAGCGAATAGATGGCGCGCTGCAAAGCAGTCTCGGCCTCGCCGCCAAGAATCAGCACGCGGTCGCGCAGCATGTCCAACTCGTCATCAAGCCTTCTGTGTAATTCCATATCTCAATTTCGGATTGCGGATTTGTAAGAACGGATTTTTCCTTAAATTAACAGATTCTGTCTTCAACCTGCTTATCAATCCGCAATTGAATATTCCGCATTCCGCAATTACCCGAACCTTCCGGTGATGTAATCCTCCGTCAACTTCTCGTCGGGGTTGGTGAATATTTTTTCCGTTGTGTTGACCTCTACGAGTTTGCCGAGCCAGAAGAAGGCCGTCTGGTCTGAGACGCGCGCGGCCTGCTGCATGTTATGTGTAACTATGATTATCGTGTACTGCTTCTTCAACTCGAAGATCAACTCTTCAATCTTGGTCGTAGCAATCGGGTCAAGCGCCGATGCAGGCTCGTCCATCAAAAGAATCTCAGGGCGCACGGCCAGCGCTCGCGCGATGCAGAGCCGTTGCTGCTGGCCGCCGGAAAGCCCAAGCGCAGATGTTTTCAGCCGGTCTTTAACCTCTTCCCACAGCGCCGCGTCATAGAGAGCCTGCGCGACGCGCTCGTGCAATTCGCTCTTCGTCCTCGTCAGACTGTTGATGCGCAGGCCGTATGCTACGTTGTCGAAGATTGATTTCGGGAACGGGTTGGATTTCTGAAAGACCATGCCGACCTTGCGGCGCAAACCCACAACGTCTGTGTCCGGCGCGTAGATGTCCTCGCCATCAATCATCACCTGCCCTTCGGCGCGCGTCGCCGGAATGGTGTCGTTCATTCGATTGAGCGTGCGAAGGAATGTTGACTTGCCGCAGCCCGACGGGCCTATGAATGCCGTCACCACTCTTTCCGGCACGTCCAGCGAGATGTTGTGAAGCGCCTGCGTGCGACCATAAAAGAAGTTCAGGCCGCGCACAGTCACTTTCGTGTGCGCTAGTGTCTCTTCACGCCTGTCTTCTCTCTCTCGCCGCTCTGCCATCGCCGGAGGTGGAGGTGCTACCATTGCTTTTGCCGCTGACATATTAGTTAGTGATGAGTGCAGAGTGATGAGTGATGAACTAGAAGAGCAAAGTCTTTGCTTTATTTCATCATTCTGCACTCTGCATTCATCATTCTCTTCAAAATCTCTTTCGAGTAAAAAAGCGGACGACGATGTTGATGAACAGAATCAGGGTCATCAAAACAAGCGTCGCAGCCCATGCCTGCGCGTGCCATTCATCGTAAGGCGAGATGGCGTAGTTGTAAATCTGAACGGTCAGGCTCGCTATGGGTTGATCCAGCGCTGTGCTAAAGAAGCGGCTGCCGAATGCAGTGAAAAGCAGCGGCGCAGTTTCGCCCGAAACCCTAGCGACCGCGAGCATCGCTCCCGTTGCTATGCCCGAAGCGGCTGCTGGCAAGACCACTCCCAGCGTTACCCTCCACTCAGGCGCGCCGAGCGCAAGCGCCCCTTCGCGCAAAGATGTCGGCACAAGTCGTATCATCTCTTCAGTCGTTCGCGCCACAATCGGAATCATAATCAGCGCGAGCGCAACTGCGCCCGCCAGCGCAGAAAAATGCTTCATAGGCAGTACGAATATCGCGTAGACGAAGACGCCCGTGACGATTGAAGGGATGCCGGTCAAAGTGTCAACGAGGAATCGCACCGTGCTTGCGAAGCGGCCTGCGCCGAACTCTGCCAGATAAACTCCCGTCGCTATGCCGAGCGGCAGACCTATCAGAGACGAAAGCGCAAGCAGCACGAGCGAGCCGAGGATGGCGTTGCCAATTCCACCGCCCTCGCCTACGGGCTTCGGCGATTCGACCAGAAAGCTAAAGCTCAGCGCGCCAATCCCGCGCCACGCTATGTAACCCAGAATTACAACCAGCACGCCGACAACCAGAAGCGTGCAGAGAGCCGTGAGGAGTTGAACGATGGCGCTCTGGCTCCTGCGAAAACGGTCTCTGCTGCCCAATGCTTTCACGCCCGCGCAACACCTCCGATCTTTCTTGTCACATTCCAGACCAGCAGCCTTGCGATTGCGTTCACGACGAAAGTGACCAGAAAAAGAATCAGTCCCAGTTCGACGAGCGAACTCAGGTAAAGGTCTGCGGTCGCCTCTGTAAATTCGTTGGCGATGACGGAAGCAATCGTGTAGGACGATTCAAAAAGCGAGGCGCTTATCTGCGGACGATTGCCAATGACCATAGTGACGGCCATAGTCTCGCCCAGCGCTCGCCCCAACCCTAAGATCACAGCGCCCGCGATTCCCGGCGCAGCGTTAGCCAACACAACTCGCGTCATCTCCCACCTTGTAGCGCCGAGCGCAAGGGCCGCTTCACGCTGCGACGAAGGAACAGCAGCGAGCACGTCGCGCACCACGGAAGAGATTATGGGCGTGACCATGATTGCCAGAATCACTCCGCCCGTGAGCAATCCTATTCCCGTGATTGGCCCACGAAAGAAGAGCGTCCAGCCGAAGTAACGCGCAAGCAGCGGCTCGATTCTCTCGCGCAAGGTAGGCGCGAGCACGAAGATTCCCCACAGGCCGTAGACTACGGAAGGAATTGCGGCGAGCAACTCAACTAAAAAAGTTATCGGGCGTGCCAGATTGTGCGGCGCTTGCTCTACCAGAAAGATTGCGACGCCGAGAGAGACGGGGACGCTTATTAAAAGAGCAATTAGAGAAGAGACGATTGTGCCGTAGATGAAGGGCAGCGCGCCGAACGTGTCGCGCACTGGATTCCACGCGGTGCCTGTCAGAAAGCCGAACCCGAATTTTCGGATCGAAAGCATTGAATGCTGCGCAATCGCCAGAATCATCACGCAGACAATCAGAAGCACTATCAACGCCGCCATGAACAACAGGCCGCGAAATACTGCATCGCCCGTGTTACCGGTCGGCGCGAGCGCACGCCGCCAGTTCCAGCGCCACACGCGACCGCCATACTTTGCGGAAGGCTCAGGCATTACGGGTTGCGGATTAACCATTTTAAGTCTGGAGTCTGGAGTCTGAAGTCTGGAGTCCGAGGTCAAAGAGCATTTTGCTTTTGACTCCAGACTCACGACTCCAGACTCCAGACTTTTCACTGTCGTAGTGGCTTGCCGTTCGAGGTTATCGAATTGATCTTCGCTTCGGCGCGTCGGACTATATCTGCCGGGAGCGGCGCATACTGAAGGTCGCGCGCGAATTGCTCGCCATCGTGTATGCCCCACCAGAGAAAATCAACCAGAGCTTTGCCTTTCGCAGCGTCGCGCTGATCCATGTAAACCAGTATGTAAGTGTAGCTCGAAATCGGATAGGCGTTCGCGCCCGCAGCGTTAGTTATCGAAACGCGCAGATCATCCGGCGTGTTCGCGGCTGAAGCGGCGGCAGCGGCAGTCACAGCATCAATCGTAGGCTCTATGAAATTCCCCGAAGAGTTTTTCACAAGCGCGACGGGCAGATGATTCTGCGATGCGTAAGCCAGTTCGACGTAACCGATTGTGTTCGGCTGCTGCTTAATCATCCCCGTGACGCCTTCGTTGCCTTTGCCGCCCTGTCCCACAGGCCACTGCGGCGACTTGTCCGCTCCGACTTTTTGTTTCCACTCGTCGCTCACCTTCGACAGATAATCCGTGAAAACGAACGTGGTGCCGCTGCTTTCAGCGCGATGCACGACCGTTATGTCCGCGTTCGGCAAGTTCACGCCCGCGTTGTCCTGCTGAATTTTCGCATCGTTCCACTTCGTAATCTTTCCAAGAAATATGTCTGCGATTGTTTCCGAAGAGAAGCGAAGCGGTTGGGTAACATTCGGCAGGTTGTATGTGAGTACGACAGCGCCCAGCACGGTCGGAATGTGCAGGAGTTTGGCGGGCGAAGCATTCTGTTCGGCGTCTGTCATCGGCGCGTCGGAAGCGCCGAAGTCAATCGTCTGCGCCTGAATCTGCTTGATGCCGCCGCCCGAGCCTATTGATTGATAATCAATGCGTAAGTTCGGGTTAAGCTTAGAATATTCGCTCAGCCATTTTTGATAGAGCGGATTAGGAAAGGTCGCGCCAGCGCCCTGCAAATTAATCTTTCCGCCGCCTGCGCCGCCCTGCTGATTGCTGCATGACGCAATCAACACGATTATGGAAATGAGTGTGAGCGCGAGCGTCGCGCGCAAGAAATTTTTCGAGGGAGGCATTTTTCGAAGCTTCTCCTGCAAACTGTTTTTATAAGTCAAAGAGCGTTGCAGTCTAATTCCGCCGTGTTACATCCATCTGAACTGTGCCTGAAATCTTCGTAAACAACAGGTGGAAAGCAATGATGAGGGCAACAACGATGACAGTGTAAACAGAAGCTGACTCATCGCCTCTTCACCTAAACACGCTTAGAAAGTAAAAACCAACTGTTCCTGTAATCGAATCGTGTGCGGGGCGAAAGCGCCCAGTGGAATGAAGAAGGAGGGGAAATCTCCGCTGTTGCGAAGCTGGTTCTGAAGGAAAAGCAGGCTCTGGAAAGTCACTTTCTTCGCCAGCCCGTAGTCGAACCTCAGATGGTGCGTTCTTAGATTGACGCCCGTGCCTGTGCCCAGATCGTCGTCCGTCACCTGCGAGATTAGAGAGTTTGCGCCCTTGATAGAGAAGACGTATAGAAACGCCATATCGCCCGTCTTCGTTATTTTGCCGATTTGCAGCGCGGCCAGCATAGCGTCGCGCTCTCGCACGCCGGTGCCTATGTTGCGCGCGAGTTGAATATTGAACGTCACAGGATAGAGGTGATCTCCGACTTTGAATCCGGCGTAGTTAAGACGATAGGCCAGGCGCGCAATCTGAAATCTTCCCGCTGTGTAAATGGCTCCGCCCGGCGTGGTCGTAGCGTTGCCTGTGCCGGGCAATGGGCCTGATAGAACAAGACCGATTCCCGGTTGAACTATGAGTACGACGCCTGCGGCTGTCGAAGCCAGTTGAATCTGGTTCGGGTGGCGATAGAGTTGAACGTCAGCGCCAACTGCCGCGCCCCATTTATTATTAAACTGCTGGTTGACGAGCACGCCCTGATGAAAGAGATTCGACGAGCGCCCTATTGTGCCGATTGTTTCTCCGGCGGTCGCAAGCGGGCTTCCCGCCGTGATGACGGCGACGTTCGGATTAGAGAGGATGTATTGGCCTGCGCGCAATTCAACGCTCGTCACGTCAAGCGAATTTTTTTTGAAAGCGATTGCGTACCTTTCGTTGAAGCCATTAAAGCGTATGTCGTCGTCGAAGAGAAAGCGCGAGTTGTCCGCGAAAACCTCCTGCACGCGCCCGGCCTGAAGTTGAAAAGCTTTCGTAGGATGATAATCAATCCAGACTTCGTTGATGAAGAAAGGATGGCGAACGGCTATCCCGCCGAAATCCTGATCTAAGGTCAGATGATTATTGGCGGGGCCGCTTGCGAGTTGCCCGTGAAAGCTCAGGGTCGGATAGAGGTCTGTGTCGAAGTTCAGGCGCAGGCGGTAACGCGCGCGCACATTCTGCACATGCTGAAGCGCAGGCTGCGGCGGGTCGGAAGCAGAACGAAGGACGGCATCGAAGCGTAATCTGAAATCGCCGCTCAAACGAAACGGGCCTATCTTCGCAACTTGCCCTTCGACCTTCTTGATTCTGTCTTCCAGCGTCGGCACCTGACTGACATCAACCGTGCCGGTCGCCGCCGTCGAATTATTCGCCGCGACTGAAACGGGCGCGCTCGCAGCGCTTCCTGAAAGCTGCTGAATCACTCGCTGCTGATCCGCTATCACACGCTGCAACTCGTCCAGTCGCTTACGCTCCTCTTCAAGCGCAACTTCCAGAGCCTGCACGCGCTCCCCTACGCTGGTTGTTGTCGTCTCTCTGGAAGAGGAGTTCGTAGATTCCGAAGTTGCGGGTTCGCTCGCGTGATTCGCTGGCACATTATCGCTCGCGCGAGCTAGAGTCTGCGCGCGCGCGGGTTGCAGGGCGCAGAAGAGAAGTATAGATGTTGCTATCGAGGCGAAGAAGGATTTGAATAGAAGGCGATTTTCCGGCATGAATAAAATTCCTCCTCTGAATCTCAAAACATCTTGTTGGTTGACCGAGGGCGCGCACACAGACCGCTTGCCGCCGCCCGCCGCGTGTGAAAGATGCATAGCTTCCGAGAAGAGAGAATCTATTCCAGGCGGATTAACGCGGAGTGAATTCCAGGTTAAATCTTTGTTACGTCCGCCATTCTTTTCATCGTGTCGCATTGTCGGACGGAGGGGCTAAATCAAGGGATTTCAGTCCCTCTAACCTTAGGGTAATTCATTATGGTGTCGCATGGCTGGAACTTTTTGGCTTTGACTCAAAAGTCAGAAAGAATACAAGTAAACGGCGGACGATTGACTCCGGCAGCAATATATTGTTGGCCCACCTAGCTTTTGAGTCAAAGCCTGCTACAAATAACACACGTGCGAATGCAACACCTGAGACACGTCAACGCGAGAGAGAGAAAAGATGGTGAGCGGTCACGGACACCATAATTTCCGTTATTTTCCGCATAGAAAAGGAAACGCTTTCATCTGTGGGTTATGAAAACCTCAGATTGCGACTGTAGTTTTCAGGACGGATTTATAACCCCATGCCATATTGCGGATTTGATGACCCTATAACGGGGCCGAATTGTCTATTATAGTAGACAACAAAGTAAGGCTCTGTTCTCTCAAGTTCTCTTTAATTAAGAGTTCAGTTCTTCAAACATCCTATTTCGCATCATATTTTCTGCTTCTAATTCCCGGCATAAAAGTTGCTGCCAAATCAGCCATACCTCGCTATAAGTCAGGTTCGAGGTTCATGCCTCAAGCTGGACACATTACCATAGCCTCTTATGCTCGAACCTGTTTCTCTCACGAAATGGAGGACATACCGAAAATGGCTACAAAGAAGTCAGCCAAAAGCTCAAAGAAAAGTAGTGAAGCGACAACCAAGGCCGGTAGGGCAGTCCGCCCGCCTCAAAAAACTATCATGTGGGTCAATCACTTCGATCTGCTGCCGGGCGACCCAAGTGTGACGACCTCATTCAACGCAATCTCGTCCGGCGTCGGAGGTGGTCTGACGGGCTTAGTCATTCAGTCGAGCACGACTGGAGAGAACGCGCAAGGTGGCGGCAATAAAGTAGTGCACATGGGACTGGAGGTTCCTCCGGGCTATCTCATCAAGGGCGTGCGCGTCTGTTACGAGCTATCGAATAAGAGGAGCTTTATCAGCCAGATTCGGCTGGCACAGGTTCAAAATCCACCTCAAAGCGCCATCGTGAAACTCGACGACGGTACAGACCAGACAAATCCGGGGCCGATCTGCGTGGATAGCGAACCGACGACAGTTGACCCCGGCCTCGGCGAGGTGCTTCTGAGCCTGCGGGTTAACTTCGGTAACACCGCCGATAAAATTGTTGTCCGCGCCTTGGGCTTGCACCTGAGTCCAATGTAAGTTAGCCCGTCTTCGCCATGTGTGTCTCACTCCGAGGCAAAAGTTTTTGTACTAGGATTAGCTGCCCGTACGAGATTTGTTAGTGCTAGACATAAGGTCACTGCGGGCACCGTCCTATGCTAATAGCCGAAAAGAAGATAAGGAGAAAAAGAGATGGCAGTTCCCATTGATGCTCTCAAGGCGATAGCCTCTTTATTCAGTATCGTTCACGATGGATCACAGCAGGTTGTGCCGGGCAAGCCGGTCATATTTAAGCTTACGCCTTCATCTGTCGTAGATCTTCATGCGACGGATTTTGTGCCAGCCGGATTCGAACTGACATGGATCACAAGGAACGTTCTGTTCAGGGACTTCAAAACTGTGCCCGCATTTGACGCATCACCATTTGTTCCTTCGAGTGTTGATGCGCTGGTTACGGGCAGCATACCCGCTATAGTACCTACGGTAGTACCCACGCCGTTGCTTAATAACGTCGGGACACAACAACTACAGGGCGTGCCGGGCCAGTTGGCGCAACTTGCCGGGAACATTCCGATTCCGGTCGAAGTGCCGGTCGGCGTGAGCGTCACATGGGAGGTACTCGACTCAGACGGCACTACGGTGCTTATGGCAGGGACTACTACTTTCACTGCGCCAAACGGTACATCTTCTCCCGAAGTGTCATTCGTGTTTGCGCCGCAAACAGTTGAGATGACGAGTCAGATGACGATTCCAACCGTACAACGATTCATTCGCGCGACAATTAAGCTCACGGCTGGCACTGTGAACTACACGTTTACTCTGCCGAACATTCCCGTTGACGTTCCTGCGATTCCGATCCCAAAGGTGATCGTGTTCTTCCTTCACGCTTACTTCTCACCCTCATGGGGCGATGACGAAGGGGCAGCCTTTATCGTTGTCCCGAACAACTCGCCGCTTAGAAGCCTTGCGCAACTTCAAGGCGTTCTGAATACGCTCCAGTCAACTGTATCCACGTTAACCGGACTTGCCGAATTCGCGTCGTTCCTCCTCGGCCTCAACGATCTCATCGGCACGCTCCCAGCGCAACCTTATGTCCAGTTTCGCGTCGCGGATGCGTCGAACAAGCTCAACAACTTCAATGATGTCACGCTGATTCAGCGCAGTTGGTACGAAAATGACACCGAAGCCGAAGATGAACTCAGTTCTCTAATATTCATCGGACCTCCGGGCAGGCGCGTACAGTGCTTCAATGATCGCGACACGAAGACGGATGAAGGCGCATTCGAGTTGACAATCGGGCCAAAGCTACATGCCATTATCCGCAATCTCCATTCGGCTACGCCCGCGAGCGAGCCTGACGGTAATGAGATCAACATTCTGAATGCTCCGAGCGGGTGGAGATTTGACGCTGCCAGTTTCATTAAGACCTTTGGCGATGAGTTGTCATCGCTCAGTTTCCCATGAGCACCGGCTGGGTTCGCATCAATATTCCTCGCTCATTTCGGGACACGGCTGTCTGGAGTGTGCATGTCGGCGATGAGCAAGGCCGTCCGGGCGATGCGATTGCGGCGCTTGCGGGTACTTGTTCCGTTGTTCTTCAGGCCAGAATGAACCTACCGGATATAAGCGCGGCGGCCCGCATAGAGATGCAGGTATGCGTAGAACCAAACCGCTTGACCGATATTAAGCTTCCATGTCTCCTACAGAAATAATGCGAAGCTAAGGGTGATAACTAATATCTCAACAGGCTACCCACTTACCCATAACCAAGTTATACCATGTAGCGGGTTGGACTCCCTTCTAATCTCTAGCCAGGCGCAAAGAAGAGCGCATAGGGCATAGTCTAGAAGCAACTCTGAGAATAATTCCATGAAATCAGTTGACATATAACGTAGCTGACAGTAGTGTTTCATCGCCTGCTTATGACCTCTGTCTGACTATTTACCTCAAGCACTTATGATTGAAATGTTCAATGATCTTTCGGCTAAAGCAGGATTGTTCCGAGCTTAGTCTTGATTTTAGGGCCAGTCTAAACAGGAGGTAATCATGTCCACAGAAAAATCAGCGCTTCTCAAAAGACTCACAGCGAAAGGTAGGTTGAATCCGCCAGAAGGTTTACAGCAGTCCGGCGAGGTCAGTTCTGGTAATGATAAGGTTAAGGTTTCCGACTGGAACGTGACACTCGGACAAGACGGTATGCTTATGTCCGGCTGTAATGTTACTCCCGTCTCGACGAAATATCCCATCTGGTATCTGAATATATATGCCACGGCTACCGGGTCTGACAAACTCGCTGTAGCAGGATTGGTAGGAGCAACCGGGACCAGTTCTCTGAGCGGGAAAGGCGTTAGCGTCAGCGGATGGACCGACCTTTACGACCCGAACATTGAAGGTAACGTGATAGAATCTCTCATCTATGGCTTCGTCAGGCTTGACGACGATACGGTCGAGAATTTCAGCTTTGAAAAGACAGTCGTTCTCCAAACATAAGATATGAAAACCAACACAAAGCTTTGATGGGCAACCGATGGCGTGATTACTACCTGGCGTTTCCGGCCAATGATGGGCTGCCGATGAACCCTCACGGCAAATTCCGCCAGAGGTTCAAGACGCTTTTGAAAGAGGCTGGACTTCCAAAGGATGGCGGATTTTCAATGGAATTTAGAGATACGACTTAAATCTTTGTGAACTGACCGGGAAGAAAGCTATAGACCTTATGCTCGGCTCAAAAGTTTCGCACGAGCTTATTGTGAGAGAATGCGTTCGTAGAACTTTATGTATTGAGGAATGATTATATCTGTGTTGTAGCGCGAGACTGCCGACTCGCGCGCACGCGCGCCCATCTCTCGTCGCAAATCTTCATCGGCAAGCAGGCGCGCTGCGTCCTCGCCCATCTTCTCAACATCGCCGACCTCGCTCAGGTAACCGGTCTCGCCATCCGTCACGACTTCCGGCAAGCCGCCCACGCGCGATGCTATGACCGGAACTTCGCACGCCATCGCTTCGAGCGCGGCGAGGCCGAAAGATTCCTGCTCTGAAGGCAGAAGCAGTACGTCTGCCGCGGAAAGATATTCAGCGATGTTCGGCTGCTTGCCGACAAAAACGCAGTTATCATAAATATTCAGACAGCGCGCGCGGTGCTCCGCGTTCACACGCTCGCTCCCATCGCCCACCATCACGAGCCGCGCTTTTATACCTCTTTGCAGCACGCGACCCAGGATTTCAATGCAATCTACGGGACGCTTTACGGGACGAAAGTTCGAGATGTGCACCATGATTGGCGCATCGTCCGGCGAGAGTTGTGCGCGAAGATCGGGGACAGGATGCCGACGGTAATCCGTTGGGCAGATGAAATTCGGTATGACTTCTATACGGTCGAACTGGAAAGTTTCAATTGTGACCTGCTTGAGATAGTTCGAGATGGCCGTAACGCCGTCCGATTGAGCAATGCCGTATCGCGTTATGGGTAGATAGGAGCGATCCGCGCCTACAAGCGTGATGTCCGTCCCGTGCAGCGTGGTTATCACGGGCAGGCGACGATTCGGTTTCAAAGATTCGCGCGCGAGGATTGCGCTTATCGAATGCGGTATGGCGTAGTGTACGTGCAGCAGATCAAGGTTTTCCGTCTGGGCAACGGTCGCCATCTTCGTCGCAAGCGCGAGCGTGTAAGGCTGGTGCTCGAACAGCGGATAGGACATCATCTCGACTTCGTGAAAGCGCACGCGCTCGTTCAACTCGGTCAGGCGCGTGGGCAAACTCGACGCTATGAAATGAACAGTGTGCCCGCGCGCCGCAAGCTCTTTCCCCAATTCCGAGCCTACTATGCCGCTTCCGCCGTAAGTTGGATAGACCGTGATGCCTATATTCATAAGAGGTCAGTCAAACGCTTTTCACTAGCCTCTAATCTCTAACCTCTGACATCTCTACTTTATGTTGGGTCAAAAAACAAGAGACAGACGACCCTCGCAATCGTCTGTCTCTTGCCTCAACTTGACACTCCTTATAAAGGGGGATCAAGCGAGAGGCTGAGAGTATAGTCAGGTGTCTGGCATTTAGCAACGAAAATCGGTCAACCCTGCGAAATTTTCTTGAGCCAAAATAGCTGTAAATACGAGGTTAAATAGTTGTCACACGTTTTCTGTAAATTTGCGGACAAATTGAGCCAATAAGCCTCACGCGCACCTGCATCTAAGGGGAAAGAAAGGTATAATGTATACACATTGAAAATGAGAATTGTTTTCGCCCTGTTGTAAACGCCGGGCGCGTGGAGTGGAGAGAAGTTAATGCCGAAAATCAGTGATATTCAAGAAACGCCTAACCCGAACGCGGTTAAATTCATTCTGAAAGAGCCTGTCACGAACGGCGTGGCTCGTCAGTTCAATTCTTCCGCAGAAGCTAATGGCGACCAGCTCGCAAAATCCCTGTTCGACGTGGGCGAGGTCGTTTCGGTCTTTTACATGGACAAGATGCTGACGGTCGAAAAGGAGGATGCGGCTGATTGGGACGACCTGCTGCCGCGACTTGCCGTGCCCATACGCTCAGCCGAGTCTGTTTCTAGTCCCGCAGCACAGGCGGCATCACCCGGTCTTGAAGCTATAGGCGGCGCAATTGCAGCCGTGACGAGCGACGACCCGCGTCTTACGCGCATCAACGAGATACTGGACGAGCGCGTGCGCCCCTATCTTGCAGCCGACGGCGGCTATCTTGAGATACTTGGGCTGAGCGATCACACGCTCAACATACGTTATCAGGGAGCGTGCGGCAGTTGCCCAAGCTCTTTGTCGGGCACGCTCATGGCTATTGAAGGAATGCTCAAGCAAGAGATTGACCCCGACTTGGAGGTCATAGCCGTTTAGAGCTTCCATCCAATTTAACGCGAAGACGTGCCGCGCGATATTTTTGATTGTCGCGCGGCACGTCTTATATCAGGTTGCAGCAGAAGAGAGGTCAGTATCGCGCGAGCTTAAGCTCGCGCGGTACTGACTGCATGACCGCACATCCTCATCTTTCTACTGCATCCTGGTATTATCTACATCAGAACTTTTTGGAACTTTGATGAAGCGTGCGCGTTTCAATCTGCGCCAGAAGTTTGTTTTCAGTTTTCCCTCTCTCTTACTCTCTATTTAGACGGGCGACGCGACCAAGAAGTTTAGCAGTCGCGCCCCTGGCCCTATGCCTGTCATGAAAAAGGTTCTACTCATAATATTGTTGTGCCTGGCGCTCGGCGCGGCACGCGCTCAGTCTCAAGCAAAGCTTTCTCAGACGGATCGCATACGCATGGCCGAAGCTTTTCGTCTGGGCGACAGAGTTGGAGATAGAGTCTGGAAGAACTGGAAGAAGACGCCGTTCGCCGTCCTGCTGGTCACGCCCGATTACGAATTTCTGATTCGTCATCCGAAGCCGTCAAATGATTTCACCTCCATCGGCTATGATTCCCTGCTCAGAAGCGAAGTCTATTTCCGCAAGCGAGTTTTTCAGACAGGTCTACTGGCGACCTTTCCGGCTGTGAGCGGCGTTTCAACTATTGTCATAGGTCAGGCCGAGAACACGGACGCTAAAACTTCTACGCCCTGGATTGTGACGCTCTTCCACGAACACTTTCACCAGATGCAGGACTCGCAGCCAGACTTTTACGCGGCGGCGAACGCATTGAATCTTTCGCGCGGCGATCAGACTGGCATGTGGATGCTCAACTTTCCTTTTCCGTATGACAGGCCGGAAGTTGTAGAGCAGTTCTCAATCCTGAGCCGCGCGCTTGACGATGCGCTTTCTACGACCGACACGAATCAATTCGGCGCTAAACTGGCAGCGTACATGAGCGCGCGCAAACGCTTTCAGGAGATTCTCTCGCCGGACGATTACAGATACTATTCATTTCAACTCTGGAAAGAGGGCACTGCGCGCTACACAGAATATCGTGTGGCGCTCTGGGCTGCGCAGCATTACAGACCGACCAGAGAGTTCAGGTCGCTCACGGATTTCAAGCCGTTCGCGGACGAGGCGCGCGCTATTCTTGAACGCATTCATACGCAGTTGAGCAACCCTAGACTAATGGATCGCCGCCGTGCCTCTTTCTACGCGATGGGCGGGGCTGAAGCGCTCCTTTTAGATCGCGCCAATCCGCGCTGGCATGAACGCTATTTTGTAGAAAAATTCCAGCTTGAAAGATTGTTTCCGTAGCGCGTTTGCAGCGCGCCAGGTTGTTGAAATATTTGTTTTGATAACTCCTGGAGGCGAATGCTTCTTAGCGCACCCCTCTAGCGCAAGAGTAGAGCAATCTTAGTTGAACTTAATGAGAGATGGATTGATCATCATAGGCCGGGGAGACCATTGAAGAAGCATAGAGATTTTTTAATCTCAAATTTGAAATTTCAAATCTCAAAATGGCTTGCTCTTCTTCTGTGCAATCTATGCGCTCTCTACGGTCTTCGGTGATGAAGTCCAACTCTTATTGAGATCAACCGATATATACCCTGTAGTTCGCAGGTGCCGCAAATTCGGAGGATGAAGATGAATAAATCACGCCTTATGGCTCTCGCTCTCTGCATGCTCACGCTCTCTTCGCAAACGCTCGCGCAAAATCAACAGGCCAAGCCAGCCGGTCGCACAAACACACGCGCGGCGGCAGCAGACCCGAATGAAGAGGCGCGGCGGCAGGTCGCCGTTTCGCTATTGACCTCGTTGGCAGACGAAGCGCGCAGCTATCAGGACATGACTTTGCGGGCGCGCGTTCAGGCGCGCGCAGCCGATTCGCTGTGGACGACCGATCAGGAGCGAGCGCGCCAGCTATTTCGCAGGGCGTGGGATGCTGCTGACGCCGTTGACCGCGAGAGCTTTCGCCAGTTGGAAGAGGAGCGGCGAAGCCAGATCGCGCAGAGGGGCCGTGCGGCAATCTTCCGCAGCCCGCGAAACATGCGCGGCGAGGTCTTGAGAATGGCTGCGAAGCGCGACCGCGCGCTCGCAGAAGAATTTCTAAGTAAGTTGACGGAGGCGAATCGTCAGGATGATGCAAACGCTTCCACTTCGAGCGACAATAATCAGGCGCAGCAGCAACAACAGAACACACCCGATCCGGCACAGCCGCCCGCAGAGGTGGCGCAGCGTCTTGGTCTTGCGACGCAGCTTCTTGACGAGGGCAACGTTGACCTTGCTCTACAGTTCGCAGACAGAGCGCTCGACCGCGTGACCGTGCGAGGCATAAACTTTCTCTCTCACTTGCGTGAGAAGAATCCTGCGGCTGCCGATCAACGTTTCTCTGCTCTGCTTATGCGCGCAGGAAGCGACCCGCTTTCCGACGCAAGCACAGTTTCGGTTCTCTCGTCCTATGTCTTCACGCCGTTTCTGGTAATCATTGCGAGCCGCAACGGAGGAATGCAGACCATGCAGGATCGAGAGCAGATTGTGCCGCCCGCGAACATGTCGCCGCTGGTGCGCGCCGCATTCTTCAGGACGGCAGCCCAGATTCTGCTGCGCCCCGTCCCCCAGCCCGATCAAGACCACACGCTTGCAGGGCGCAACGGACTCTACTTCACTATAGCGCGGCTGGCTCCGCTTTTTGACCAGTACGCGCCGGACTTAGCGCCGCAGTTGCATGCGCAGATGGCGGCGCTTGCACCGGACGCGCCCGAAAACATGCGCAACGGCTCGAACAGATTTTTGACGCGAGGTATCGTACCCGAAGCGGAGTCGCGCGATGAAAGCATGGAGGCGGCGGAAAGCGCCGAGCGAGCCGCGACACCTGAAGAGCGCAACGGCCAGTACGCGCGTGCTGCGCTGATTGCTGCGCAGCGTGGCGACGCTCGCGCGCGCGACTTTGTGGAAAAGATTGACAACGCGGATATTCGTAACCAGCTTCGTCCCTATGTCGATCTACAACTCGTCAACCACGCCATACAACAGAAAGCTACGGACGAGGCGCTGCGACTTGCGCACACGGGCGATTTGACGAACGTGCAGCGCGCATATGCTCTGATGGAGGTGGCGCGCCTGTTGAAGCAATCGGAGCCTGCGCGTGCGGCGCAGGTTCTGGAAGAGGCTGCTGCTGAGGCGCGGCGCATAGGCGGCACAGACCCTGATCGCGCGCGAGCACTTACAGGGATAGCCACGCGCATGTTCCAGATAAACAAGTCGCGCGCGTGGGAGGCAATAAGCGAGGCCATCAAAGCGGCTAATTCAAATTCGGAATTCACGGGCGAGGACGCAGAGATTGTAGGGCGATTTTCGCTCCCGAACTTTGGCACTTCCTCCACGAGTTTCAGCGCCGACTGGTTCGACGTGCGAGACATCTTCGCGTCTCTGGCAAAAGAGGATTTGTACCGCGCCATCGAACTCGCAAAGAGCTACACGAGCGATGCGCCGCGCGCCGCAGCCATACTCGCCGTCGCGCGCGCCGTTCTCAACGTCAACGCGCCCCGCGAGACGCAACGCACCATAGACTTGAGACAGGCGAATTAGCGGGAAAAAAGTTTCAGACTTCGAGTTACGAACTGGATAGTCATTCCAGCTCGAAACCCGAAGTCTGAAACTTAAGAATAGATATTCATCGAGCGCGAGAGCAGCGCAACGGGGTCTTCTATGTTCAGGGCTTCGCGCACGAAGAAGGGTTCGCCTGCGCTTGCTCCAATGAGTGAGCCGAAGTAGCGCCAGCGCGCTTCCAGTTGATCAAGAAACCCTTGCTGGCTGATGCGCGTCTCAGGCTCTTTCGACTCCGGGTTGTAGAACTGCGAGGCGTGAGCCTTTATCGAATTCAACTTCCCTTCAACGAAATCCGAGATGTCAACGATGAACGACGGCACTACGTGGCGCGAATAGACTGCGTGTGCGACCACGGGCACTCGCACAGCCATCTGACCTGCCTCTTCATCATAGCGGCGCATGCTCGCTAACCGCGAGGCTTCGCGCACGATTCGCGCTGTCGCGGCGTGATCCGGGTGCGGGTCGTCCCAGTGCGAAGTGAAGATTACTTTCGGCCTGCGCGCACGTATCACGCGAACCATCGCCGTGCGCGATTCTTCCGTAAGATGAACGTGGCCGTCCGGCTGCTGAAGATTCAGCCGCACGTCCAGCTTCATAATTCGCGCAGCATCCTCTGCCTCTACGGCGCGCTGTTCTACTGTGCCGCGCGTGCCCATCTCGCCGCGCGTCATGTCCAGCACGCCCGTCCTGTAGCCCAACGATTTCAACTTCAGAAGCGTGCCTGCGACCGTCAACTCGGCGTCGTCCGGGTGCGAAAATACTGCCAGCGCATCAAGCTCCATCTCTTCTGTGCTCATCGTAAGAAAATTATCCCTGCCTCTCCTTATCACTGAGGTTTAGCCCATGAGCGGCGTCGAGGTCAAGCAAAGGCAGTGGGTCAATTTCAAATTATTGCTTCGATAAATACCGGGATGAAAATTTCACGCCTGAGCCGCTACCCGGTCAAACAATTTGATTTGACGGCCTCAATTCTGTAGCCTTCACTTCCGTGATAGCAAAGGAGGAAACGCCCGGTGATGAAGCTGGTCGTACTTGGCTCCGGCACTTCAGTCCCGCACCCGCAGCGCGCCTCTACGGCGCACTGGCTGGAAACCGCGTCAGGCTCTCTGCTGCTGGACGCGAGCGCGGCGGCGGTTCACCGCATGGCCGAAGAGAACCTGGCCTGGATGGAGTTGGACGCTATCTGGATAAGCCACTTTCATCTGGATCACACGGGCGGCGTGATGCCTTTTCTCTTCGGGACGAAGTGGGCACCGCAAACACGCGAGCGGAAGAAGCCTTTGAAGATTTACGGCGGTTACGGGTTGAAGAAGTTGCTGCGCGCGTTTGACGAAGCGGGTCGTTACAAGCTCTTTCAGCAGCAGTTTCCCATACACATCTGCGAAGTAGCTCCGCGCGCTGAGTTCGAGATTCTGCCCAAGCTAAGGGCTAAAACTTTTTCCACTCCGCACACGCGCGAGAGCCTTGCGCTGCGTTTGACGGACGCAGACGGCGCGACACTGGTTTACACTTCCGACACAGGCTACGTTGACGCGCTCGGTACTTTCGCAGAGGGCGCTGACCTGTTTCTGATGGAATGCTCTTTCAGACAGAACAAGCCTGTCGAGACTCATATGGAACTCGCTGATGCAATCCGGCTTGCCCAGCGCGCCCGTGCAAAGCGAATTCTTCTCTCGCATCTTTACCCTGAATGGGATGGCTTTGACATTCGCGCAGAAGCTAAAAAATTCTGGCCTGACGGCGAAATGGACGGCGCTTCGGACGGCCTGCGCGTGGAGATTCGCTGAAAGTGCAACCGAAGGAGTCAAGCCCTGCATCCGAAAATTAGAAGCTCTCTCATGAATCAGGTGTTCGTATGAACAACTATTTCCGATTCATCATCGGCCTCTGCGCTTTGCTGTTTCTCTCAGTGTCAAGCGTGCCGCGCGCTTCGCTTGCTTCTACCGATGACGAGCATGGGCCTATGGAAATCGGCGCTCCCACCACTACTGCTCGCCAGCAACCAGTTGCGCACGGTGAAATAAAGCTCATCTCCTACAACATACGCTGGCGTGGCGGCGATGATCTTGAACGATTGATCGAGACTCTTCGCAACGACCGCGAGATAGGTCATGCAAACGTACTCGCCCTTCAGGAGGCTGATCGCAACAAGAAGCGAACGAACAACACGAACACGATTAAGAGAATTGCGTCCGCGTTGAATATGTACTATGCATGGGCTGCGCCGCCCGTGCCGTCGCAAACCGCGAACAGCAGAGAGGCGCAGGAAGAAGAGACTGGGGTGGCGCTTTTGAGTGAGTACCCGATGACGGACATCAAGCAAATTGTTCTGCCTAATCCGGGGCCGAAAGGACGAAGACGAGTCGCAATCGGCGCGACCCTTAAGATTGAATCAACCGAGATGCGCGTCTATTCTGTACACGCAGAGACGCGCATCCCTGTTTCGCAGAAGATAGAACAGTACCGTGCCGTCATTGACGATTTGAATCAACACCCGAAGATCGAACGAGCCATCATCATGGGAGACTTCAATACATGGGAGGGCGATGCCGTGGGCCAGACGACGAAACTATTCACGTCCGCGAAATTCTCAACGCCCTTCTCTGAGCAGGAGCCTACGTGGAAGCGTTTCATCATCCAACTGAAACTGGACTGGGTATGGCTTCGCGGCCCGCTCGAAGTGAAATCCTACGGCATTGACCACTCCATAGGGCTGTCGGATCACTGGCCGCTCTGGCTCAATATAAAACTCTGAAATCAGAAGAGGAACAAATTTATGAGACCACTCATGCGCTGCTCTTTAATTCTGCTGTTCGCATCGCTGTGCTTAACCGGGGCCAATGCGCAGGACGTGAACGCTTCAGCGAAGGTTACGCCGGAAGGCGAAGAGTTCGCGGTGTGGATGCCGGAGAACCCTGCGCCGAAAACAGTCAGGAAACAGTTCCAGAGTTTGAGCGTCACGGGCAAGCTTTACGAAGTGGAGAGTGCTGGCATCACATTCCGCGTCTGGTCATTGAGGAATGAGAGCGTATCCAACCCGCAGGTTAACGATCCTGACGATTTGCTGGACTCGTGCGCAGACCTCGTTTGGGAATCGCTGCTCAAACCTGAGCGCGACCAACTCTCTGAAGTACAATCGCGTCGGGCGCACATGTCCTACATCGGCGAGCAAAGACTGGGCGCTGCAAGTGGTCGTGACTACTCCTTTGTAATAGGAGCGAAGACCGGCGCAGTGCGTATCTACACAGTGGAGAATAGAATCTACATTCTCAACGTTCTGAATTTCGGTCAAGACGCTGTAGTATCACAGACCTTCATAAATTCCTTTGCTCTCGCAGGCATGACAAATTCAGATAGCCGGAATATGGAAGGCAGCGGTATCGGCTCTGGAAGAGGTGGTGGTGGTTTCGGCCCTGGCAATACGGCTGGCACGACGAGCGGGGTGACGGGCGAGACCGACTATAATCGAGTCTTCAGCTCGCGCGAAGTGGCGCAGAAGGCGCACATACTGGCTAAGGCCGAACCCTCTTATACCGAATCAGCACGAAAATACAGTGTCAACGGAACGGTGGTAGTGCGCGCCGTTCTCTCGGCTACAGGGCAGGTCACGGATATTCACGTTGTCAGAGGACTGCCGCACGGGTTAACCAGGTCTGCGATTGAGGCTGCGCGCAGGATAAGGTTTGAACCGGCGCAGGTGAACGGTCGCGCCGTCTCGCAGTACATCCAGATTGAATACAACTTCAATATCTACTGAATGTAGCTGTTTAGTCAGTACCACCTAGCTTAAGCAGGCAGTACTGACATCCTCTCCATTTCGTCACGGCTAAATCCAATTGCAAAAGTTTTGAGGGCGGCGAGTCCTCACCCCTCTTGACTCTGCCGCCCTCTCGGGTCGCGCGGTGCTGCATGGGAAGGGGAGACCTCTTCAGCGCACACGCACGACAACGTGATTTGCTTCTAACGCATTGCCGGTTGCGCGCTGCAAATCCGCAATCGCTTTGTTCATATCGGTCTGTGCGCGCAATTCGTTGCCGCGCGCCGTCGTCAATTGCGTCTGTCTCTCCAGCACCAGGAAGATTGTTGATTGCCCGGCATCGAATTTTCGTTGCTCGCTGGCATATTGCTCCTCGCTCGCCTGGCGGGCTGCGGCGGCTGCGCGCAAGCGGGATTCGGCAGTGCGAACGATCTGAAGCGCGTTACGAACGTCCAGTTGAATCAGTTGCTCAAGCTGCTGGCGCTGCGTGTTTATGCGCTCTCCTTCCACTAAGGATCGTCCGTACTGAGCCTCCGCCGTGCGATTGCGCAGAGGAAGATTAAGCTGCACGCCAACGCGGAAATTGTTGTAGCGATTCTCTGCCAGATTCTGTAGCGACTGAGGGTAACCGCCGAGTAAGTTCTCAGGAATGTTCACGGTCGTTGGCGGCGGCAGCGGCTGAATAGCCGAATTCGGCAAAGACGCGATTATCTCGTTAATCTTCAGTCTTGTGCGCTCGCTCGAACTCGTCAGAGGATTATCTGCCGCCGAAGTGTTCGCATCTCCCGCCAGCCCTACGACGCCGTAGCTTCCTATCAAATCAACCTGCGGCTTCGTCTGCTCGTTGTAATAGCGCTGGTCTATCTCGTTTATCTCGCGCGCCAAATTAGCCTGCTGAATCTCCGGGCGATTCCTGAGCGCAGCGTCCATAGCTTCCGTCAAATTCACCGTCGGAGCTACAACGTCAACGTTATCCGTTGGCAGTATTGAGACGTTCCAGATGGGCGACTGCCGGTTCGCCGCTATCATATTCTTAAGACTGTTCTCGGCGCGCGAAACATCTTCGAGCGCGCTGTACATGCTCTGCTCAAAGCCGGACACCTGCGCTTCAGCCGATACGACATCAATCGGCGCGAGCATTCCTTCCTGCACCAGACGGCGGTTGTGCTCAAGCTGAGTGCGAGCGTCGCGCACAGCCGTCTGCTGAATCTGAAGATTGCGTAGGCTGTAGACCAAATCCCAGTAGGCGCGCTGAACCTGCGTGATGATTTCAATCGTGCGCTGGCGAAACTGCGCGTCCGTCAACGAGAGATTCTTCTTTGCCACCTCGATTGCTCGTCGCGTGCTGTCGAAACGAAATCCGCGCCAGAGCGGCTGTGTGTAGTTGAACGTGAGCGCAGTAGGATACTGCGGGTTCAAGGCAGCGAACTGGTTGTTCGTTGTCAATCGTATCGCAGAAAAATCCACGCGATAGCCGCCGCCCCACGCGGGCGTCAAGCCTTCCAGCCGCGCAGTATTCGTCACGTCGGCTTGCGTAACAAGGCCGTTCGCTCCGCCGCTCAGGAAGCTTGACGAGGGCGTATTGCTGCGCTCGTAGTAGGAGAGCGAACTCAAGCGCGGGTCATACGCGCCGCGTGCGCCGAGCAGATCGAATTCAGCTATCCTGACCGTCTCGCGTGCGACTTCAATATCGCGGTTGTTGGCGAGCGCCATCTCTATGGCCTCGCGCACTGTGAGCGGGTGCTGCTCGGCAAGATTTACGCCGACGCGACCCAGTTCGGGGAGCGGGCCGGCAGGATTCGCCCTGAAACCGGGCGCGACCTGCGGCACACTTAGAAGTTCTTCAGGCGCAGGCGTTGGCACGCTCTCGCTGCCCGGCGGGCGCGACCCCTGTGCGGGCGCTATTTGTTGCTCCGGCTGCGCAGGATTCTGCGGCGTGGCTGGCTGCTCCGTCTGCGTGGATGAAGGCTGGCCGCCCTGCGGAGTCTGTGGCTGAGTCTGCGCGGGCGCTTGTGTGCCGCGCGTCTGCTGATCTGCTTGAGTCTGCGGCTGTACGCTCTGCTCCGTCTGACCCGCAGGCGTCACCGGGCGAGCATTTGAACCCGGCGGCGGAGCCTGCGTCTGCGGCTGATTGCCGGAAGGAGCAGACTGCGAACCCGTGGTCGAAGATGAAGGCGGCGCTGATTGTTGCGGCGGGTTGTTGGCAGAAGGAGCGGGCACGACGATTGATATATTCGACGGGCCGCTGGTCTGCTGCGCGCGAATTGGCCTAACGAAAATAGAGAGGAGCGCGATTAAGATAAGCGCGCTTGCGAACAAGTTTTTTTTGATACTATTCATGACCAAATCAAATTTTTGCAGCAAGTTTCATCGTCCGAACATACCGAAGAACGAAGTCGTTGCAGTCGCGGCCTTCTGCTTTGCCCAACCGAATGTCCCCGTCACGCCTGCCCATGCATGTGCCCAGACGCGGCTCCTGCCTATGTCGTCGAAGATTGAATAGAAGACCGGCACGGCCAGCAGCGTTAAGAGAAGACAAAGAGATTGACCGCCTACGACCAGCACGCCGATTGATCTATTGGTGCCCGCGCCCGGCCCTGTTGATACAACAAGGGGCATCATGCCTGCGACCAGCGCTATGGTCGTCATCAAAATCGGGCGCAGTCGGTCGCGGTTCGATTGAATGATTGCGTCCAGGCGCTCCATGCCGCGCGAGCGCAGTTGATTCGTGTGGTCAATCTGCAAGATGGCGTTCTTCTTCACCACGCCGAACAGCAGCAGCAGCCCCAGCCCGGAAAAGATGTTTATCGTCTGCCCGGTTAAAAGCAGCGAGAGTATGCCGAACGGAATGGCTAGCGGCAGCGTCAGCAATATGGTCACAGGATGTATGAACGATTCAAACTGAGCCGCAAGCACCATGTACATGAAGATGAAGGAGAGCAGGATTGCCAACATGAAATAGTAGCCCGCGCGCCCCAGTTCTTTCGAGCGCCCTGCCGTTCCTGTCCTGTAAGTGCTCTCTACGTGCAGTTCCTTGATGAACTGATTCATCTTCTGAATCACTGCTGCCTGACTTCCGCCGGGTCGCACGTTGGCAAGCAGCGTGACCTGTCGCATGCGATTTAGACGGTCAATCGCAGAAGGCCCCGTGCCCTCTTCTATGCGAACCAGATTATCCAGACTCACCCAGCCGACTTTCGGCGAAGCAACGATCATCTGCTTCAAGCCTTCTTCGCTCGTGCGGAACTCTCCTGCTGCGCGCACGCGCACGTCGTACTCGTTCGTGCCCGCGTTGAAGGTGGAAACTTTCTGTCCCGCGATGAGCGTGTTCAGAGCCTGAGCTATGTCGCCGACTTTTACGCCGAGGTCTGCCGCGCGGTTGCGGTCAATCACTACACGATACTCAGGCTTTCCGAGTACGAGGGTGGAATCGGCGTCAACAACATCAGGGATGGTCTTCATCTTTGCCAGAAGCTGCTGCGAATATTGCGTCAATTTCTGAAGGTCTGGGCCGCCTATGATGTATTGAATGTCCGCGTTGCGAAATCCGCCGCCGCTGATTGCCGCCACCTGCTGCACGCTCGTTCGCAAATCCGGGTACTGTTCCAAATACTTCTTCAAAACTTCTTCACGCGATTTGACCATCAGTTGATCCTGCGTGAGCTTGCGTTGGTCTATTGGCGCGAGGCGCACGTAGACGCCTGCGACGTTGACCAGTTGCTGCTGGCCGCTGCCTATGGTCGTCAGCGTGTCGGTCACGCCGGGCAGTTGTCGCAAGTCCGCAGCGATTCTTTCGGAAAGCGCTGAGGTCGCCGCGAGCGTGTAGCCTTCGGGCGCGCGAACCGTTATTTCAAACTGCGACTGGTCGTCAACCGGCAGGAAGTTTTTCCCTACGAACATAAATAGCGGAACGATGCTTATGATTACGCCCGCGCACATCAACACGACAGCCCAGCGATGCGCCATTGACCAGCGAAGCAAAGCCGTGTAGGTACGATCAATCGGGCGATAGAAGCGCGACTCTTTCGTATCGCGCGCGGCCTCTTGCCCGTGCTGCCGCTTCTGCAACTCGGCTGCGCGAGCACCATTCTCGTCTTCGACATTCTCTTCGGCGCGGGCTTCGTAAGCTTTGACGCTGGACTCGTTCGCAGCCGCGCCCCCTGCTTCCTGCGACGGCTCGCTTCCCACTCCAGAAGGCAGCGGGTCGTCTTTTCGCTTAATGAGACGAGCCGAGAGCATTGGCGTCAGCGTAAAAGAGACAAGGAGGCTGACGGCGATTGCGAACGATGCGGTGAAGCCGAACGAAGACATGAAGCGGCCTACGATGCCGCCCATGAATCCTACGGGCAGGAAGACCGCCAGCAGTGAAAGCGTCGTCGCCATCACGGCCAATCCGATTTCTCGCGTCGCATCAATCGCGGCTTGAAACGGCGGCACGCCTTTCTCTTCAACGAAACGAAATATGTTTTCAAGGACAACGATTGCGTCGTCAATCACTATGCCTACCATCAGCGTCAAAGCGAGCATAGTGATTTGATTGAGCGTGAAGCCCATCGCCGCCATCAATCCGAACGTAGCGATGATTGATGTGGGGATTGCGATTGCCGCAATGAACGTTGAGCGCACGCTCCAAAGGAAGATGAAGACGACTATGGCAGCGAGCAGACCGCCTTCTATCAAGTGCGTCTCGATTGCGTGGAGCGCGGCCTTAATGAATATTGACTGATCGCCAACAACCTCCGCACGGAACCCCTGTGGCAAGGTCGGAACTATCTCCTGAAGCTGTTTTTTAACTTCGTCGGCGACGGCGACTGTGTTTTGGCCCGACTGCTTCGATACAACCAGCGTGACGGCTGGCTGGCCGTTCAGGCGCGCTTCCGTGCGCTGCTCTTCCGCAGAGTCTTCGGCGTAGCCCACGTCGCTAAGCCTGACCGAATACGTGCCGCGATTGGCTACGACCAGATTATTGAATTCCGCCGGATTAGCTATTCGCCCCATAGTGCGAACGGTCAGTTCCCTTTGCCCTTCGTCAACGCGCCCGCCCGGAACTTCCATGTTCTGAAGGCGCACGGCGTTGGCAATCTCCGCGACCGTCACGTTGTAGGCGCGCATCTTGTCCGGGTCAACCCAGATTTCAATCTCGCGCTCGCGCCCGCCAACTATCTGCACCTGCCCCACTCCGTTGATTGACTCTATGCGCTTCTTTATCTGGTTGTCGGCAACGTCCGTCACTTCGCGTAAACTACGAGGCGCGGACAGGGCTATGCGCAGAACCGGCGCTGCGTCCGTGTCCAGCTTCTGAACAATCGGAGCCTCTGCGGTTTCCGGCAGATCGTTTACTATCAACCCAACGTGGTCGCGCACTTCCTGAGCAGCTATGTCTGCGTTTTTTTCGAGCAGGAACGTGATGAAGACCTGCGAGACTCCTTCGACTGAGGTCGAGCGCAACTCGTCAATGCCGCTGATGGTGTTTACGGCCTCTTCTACTCTGTCCGTAATCTCTGTCTCAATCTCCTGCGGCGACGCTCCCGGATTCACGACCGTAACGGTAATCGTCGGCAGATCGATTTTAGGAAAGAGATCAACGCCGAGCGTCGAGAACGAGAAGACACCAACGACGGTCAGCGCCATGATAATCATCGTGGCGAAGACCGGACGGCGAACGCAAATTTCGGCAAGCTTTTGCATGGTAAAAAAGTTTCAAGTTAAGGTTTCAAGTTAAAATGCTTCTGGCTTGCGTGCTACTTAGAAAAAATAAGATCCGTAATCATCGATTCCTGGTCTCTAACTGTCACACCATCTGCTTCTCCGACTTGAAACTACTGAGTAACTGCCATCCCGTCCTGTAGTTGTTCGACATTGCTGGTTGCGACCGCTTCGTCTGCTGCCAGTCCTGTTCTGATTTCCATCAGGTCGCCTTCAGCCTGCCCCAACTGTACGACGCGCTGTTCGGCACGTCCGTTCTTGATGACGAAGACGCTGCTGGAAGTGCCCTCGGTGCGGACTGCACGCGCGGGCACCAGAATGGTTGGCGTTGTCTGCGGTTGCTGTATGCGAACTGTGGCGAACTGGCCGGGTTTCAGGGCGTTGTCAGGGTTCTGCACCTCTGCCTCTACCGTAAGCGTGCGCGATGTGGCCGTCACGTTCGGAGAGATGCGCGCGATGCGTCCGGCGAAAGTGCGATCTGGAAAAGCGCTGACAGTGACGCTGACCGTTTGGCCCGTCTGAACGTTTCCGACAGATTGTTCCGGGATGTCTATGCGAACGCGCAGTGGGTTGGTGCGAACAATCGTCACGACCTTTGAAGAGGGCGAAATGTATTCGCCCAAATCAGCCTGACGGTCTGCGACGTAGCCGCCTATGGGCGCGGTGATTACCGCGTCGGCAATGGCCTTGCGCGCGGAGTCAATCTGCGTCTTCGCACTTGCTACTGCGGCGCGCGCCGTCTCGACCGCCGCGTAATTCTGGCGAGCCTGCTCAAGAGCGACTTCGTATTGATGCAATAGCTGGTCGCGCTGAGCGCGCTGCTGATCGTAGGCCGAGCGCGAAACGTCGCCCGTCTCTATAAGGCGATCAAACCGCGCCATCTGCTTGTTGGCAAGGTCAAGAGCAACGCGGGCGCTCTTCACATCGGGCACATTGGTTGGATCGAACGATTGGCCGGGGCGAAGACCTATGCGCGCCTCCGCCTGTCGCACGGCGGCCTGCTGCTGCGCAACCTGCGCCTGCGCCTGTTCCAGACGAATGCGCGCGTCTCGGTCGTCAAGACGAACAAGCACTGCGCCGCGCTGAACGAAGCTTCCCAGATCAACGCTAACGGCAACGACCTTGCCGCCGACCGCTGGAGCTACATCAGTCTGCTCGTCGGCAGCGAGACTGCCCGTCGCCTCGAAGAAGCGAGGCACCTGTCGCATGATGGCCGTCGTTGTCGAGACCTGAACGACTGCGGGCGAAGCTGTAGTCGTCTGTGTGTTCTTGTTCTGCGCGGCCTTCGACCCGTTGCAGGCGATTGCGAATAGAGCCGCCGCAACCAGAAGAAGCCACAGACCGATTAGCTTGGTATTATTCCGAAAGATCATCTTCGATTCCTAATTGTTTCTTTCACGCGGCGCATGGAATTGCCCGTGCGCTTTCTGCCCGCAGCGTGGCGCGGCTTAGCCTCGTCGGTGATTCCGCTTAAGAGAATGTCGGTGAACTCGCGCGCCGCTCGCTCGTTGTCAATATCTAGCAGGCGACGCTTTTTGTCCCAGAGCGTGTTGTTGAGCGAGTGATGTATGACCATGCCTACGAAAGCACGTACGACTACAGCCGGATCAATGTTTCTAAACGCGCCGTCGCGCTGGCGCTCTCGGACGTAGCCGCCCAGGAATTCGTAAAGGTCTGTGACTACCCTGTCCCAGAACATCTCGGAGAACTGGTGGCCTTCCAGGGCGGAGTGCGTTAACAGGCGAAGGAACTCCGTGTCCTGCTCGTGATGACGCATCATGCGAAGCGCCAGAGTCTCGAACACAGCGCGGTCATCTTTGCGCTTGATTGCCTCTGCGAGAAAGACGTGCGGGTCTTCCATGCCGCCGTCGCAAGCCTTCTGATCCAGTATGGCGTCGTAAAGCTCGTCCTTCGTGGCAAAGTGGCGAAAGACCATAGCTTCGGAGACGCCAGCGGCCTGAGCTATCTCTTTGGTTGTCGTGCCGCTAAAGCCGCGATGCGCGAAAAGCCGCATGGCGACGCGAAGGATTTGCAGACGGCGCTCTTCCCCGGCCATGCGCGCCGATAGATGCGATGGCTGCTGGTCTTCCGGAGAATCTACTTGCTTGCTCAATTACCGATTTTCCTATCGAAGTTAACGAAGTAAGTGCTTACTTACCATTTCATACAATCAAAGTCAAGCCGCTCGGCTTCGGCGGAAAAGTTCCTCTCGGCGGGCGAAACCCTCTCGTTGGCGCTGTACTGTTCCCGACCTTTGAGTTATCTTATTCGTACATTTCGTAACCGGAAAATTCGAGTGCCGTGGGTTGGCGTGAACTGTTCTTCGCGCTTCTTACGGTCTGTCCCTCGCAAGGCGTGCAGTCGGCACGTTGTTTGCTCTTGAGCGGCGGGAGCGGATGCATTTAATAACCCCCGCAGCAATATTCAATTCACTCTTTCAGTGAGAGTGAAACTATTTTTAAGGAGAAGGAAGATATGTCACAGAACAACCCAACCGGCGGATCAACATCAGGACAAGGTAGCAAAGGCACTACAGGCGGCAGCACGACCGGCGCTGGCACGGGCGGCAGCCAGGGTCTTACACCCTCAACATCAGGCGGCGGCCAACAGGGCGGCCAGGCGACGGGCGCGGCCACAGGATTGGCTGCGCAGGCGCAGGAGTACGGGCAGAAGATCGCAGACGCGGCTTCGACGGCGAAAGATTTCGTCTCGGAGAGAGTGTCTGTCGTGGGCGACAAGATAAAGGATTTGCAGAACGCCGATTTCGGCGAGATGGCGAATCAGGCCAAGACCTACGCCAAACAGAACCCGGGGCAGGCGCTTCTGATCTCGGCAGCCGCAGGCTTCGTCCTCGGTCTATTGATTCGCGGCAGCAGAAGATAAAAGAGCAGTGATAAGAGAAGCGGTGATAAGTGATAAGAGGAGAGCTTTTTCTCATCACTTATCACTCATCGCTCATCACTACTTTGGAGGTTAGTTATGGCCGAATTGGAGAGGAGAACGGCAGCAGCGCCCGCGCGCATCGAGCCGCCGACGGACATTGAGAACTTGCCATCGCTCTTCAGTCGTCTGGGCGATGACGTGATGACGCTTCTGGACGCGAAGCTGAATCTCCTGAAGGTCGAAGTCAAAGAGGACGCGACTGCTTACGCTCGCGGCGGCGCAATAATCGCCGCAGGCGCTGTGGTGGCAACCGTTGGTCTAACATTGCTTCTGATCGCTATAGCGTTTGGAGTCTCCACGTTCTTCGCAGGCACAAACTTGAGCGAGCCGGCTCAGTACGCGCTAGGCTTCGTCATCACGGGCGCGGTTTTTTTAGCCATCGGCGGTATCACTGTGATGGTTATGAAGAGCAAGCTGGCAAAGCAGGACATGGTACCCGATAGAACGGTCGAGGAATTCAGAAAGGATAAGGAATGGCTGAAGAAAGAACTGTAGGGTTGGCGCGCGCACCCGAAACTGATGATGACGACGATAGCACTAAAGCAGAGCTTCAGCGTCGCATGGAAGAAGCGCGCGAATCAATCACGCAAACCGTCTCGGAAATCAGAGACACAGTTGTAAACAAGTACGAATCGGTGAAAGAGACTGTCTCGGAAACATTGGACTGGCGCGAGCAGTATCGCCGTCGCCCCATAGCATGGAGCGTCGGCGCTGGTGCCGTAGGCTTGTTAGTAGGCTATAGCCTCGCCAGCGCGTTCAAGGGCGACGGCGAAGATTACAGCGAAGTATGGAACGAGGATGACAGTCCTCAGCCAAAAGCTTACGCCGCGCAGGCCATCACCGGAGGACATTATGGCTCCTCGACTCTTGCGCAACCCGCCGCGCGCGCCGCAAGCTCGGAGCGCGATTTCGGCAGCCAGCCAGCGCCCGATGCTTCCCCTGCGAGCGTCGCGTCTCTGGATGCGCCTGATGCGGAGAACGAAGAAGAGAAAGATAGCGGCCCCGGACTGATCGAGCGATTCAAAGGCACAAAGGCTTACGACCGTCTCGAAGAAGAGGTCTCGCACCTGGGCGAGCGATTCGTTGACGAACTGTCGCGCACGGCGCAATCCGTGGTGCTGCCCTTAATCTTCAACAAGATCAAAAACTACTTCGGTCTTGATCTTTCGTCGAACAAGCAGCGCGGACAATCGCAGACCGGCGGCGCTTCGCAAGCGACAAGCGCTCCGCGAGCAAGCACATCTCAAGAAGATCAGGGACAAAACTCTACCTCCTACGGCAAAAGCCCCAATCTTCCCTACGGCGCGCAATCGCCGTAAACGATCACTGATCTGTGAAATTCAAAAAGGCGAGTCTTGCAATTTAAGGCTCGCCCTTTTTTTGAGCAGACCAAACGCGCGCCGCATCAACGAGTGTTCTCACGATTAGTTAGTCTGAATAACGAGAGTTTGGCCTAAGTAGCTACAGCCGCAATGCTTTTCTTATATAGAACTGACGTTGAACTTTCGGCCCATCTAACGCCGCGCGCCGCGCTGATGATCTGTTCAACCTGTCCGGTTTGAACAAGCTGTTGTAAACGAGTCTCTTCTATACCGGCGATGCGCCCTAACATAAATCTTGCCGAATCAGCATGGCCTGGGTCTCGCCAACGCGCCATCTCTATCAAAGATTCAAGCGCCTCTGCGCGTAACCTGCCGAGCAATGCAGGGTCTCGACGCTGGCTCAACAACTCAAGTAGACCTCCGCTCTTATTGCGATCACTCCATGAACCTGAGTTCAGCATCTCTATAAATTGTCCCGCAGGAATTCGTGCGGCAACGTGTAGGCCGGACCTTACCAGCACGCCCAGCGCCCGCACAGCATTATTACGCACAGTGTCATCTTCATCATGGCTGGCGCGCACCAGGGACTTAATCTGCTCGTTGGACTGGCGCATATAACCTACTAGATGCGCGGCAGCTATTCGGTAGCGAGCGTTAGACGAGGATTCAAGAACCCGTAATAACAAGCGCTCATGGCGCAGGGCGTAGCTTCGCGCGGCAAGTTGTTTGGAGCGAAGCGTAGGATTGGTTGAAAGCGCGTAACCGTGAGAATCATCTTCGCCAGCGTGTGAACGTACGGCTTCCGTCAGAGCGTCCATGGTCTCGTCGTAGATCGTCAAGGCTTCTTGCGGTAGTTGAAGCGAAGCTTTCGGCTGAGGGTTATATGAGATATTTCTGACTGAGTGGCCCGGCAGTCCTATGTAGAGCGTCAAATCGCCATGCTCATCACAGCAAAGAGTCCCGACATCCGTAGGCTCGCGCCCTGTAGCCTGTTTGATGGCCGCTTTTACTCGATTGGTGACGCCTAGCACTGCGTCGCCCGACGGCGTTATAGCATCCCCTTCATGAAGGGGCAGCGCCGCTCGAATCCTATCCAGATCAAAGCCGCCGTAACCGAAAAACTCTATCCTGCCGTAGCGCATCTGCGCGGTTTGCGCGAAAGCTACGGCGACGAGAGAAACCAGGATCAATGGCAGCAAGCGTTTCATCTTTAACCTCTTCAATCTGCGTTGCGCGTGATTTTTCCATCAACGTGGTCGTAGTCGAATTCACCGCTCTGCTCGGACGGCTTTATGCTGATGACCACAGACTTAGACGCGGGCGTGTTGCTCTTCTCTGCGACGCTGCCTATGGGGACGAGCACGTTGGATTCCGGGAAATAGGTCGCGGCTGAGCGGCGCGGGATGCTGTATGGGACGACTTTGAAATGGCGTGCGGTGCGCTCACAGCCCTCGAAGTGGCTGGTGAGATCAACCGTTTGTCCCTGTGTAAATCCGAATTCTTTCATATCTTCCGGGTTCAGAAAAACTACGCGGCGACCGTTATAAATTCCGCGATAACGGTCATCCAGCGTGTAAACGGTCGTGTTGAACTGGTCGTGGCTGCGCATGGTCATCATCAAGAATTGATCGGGCGCGAGTTTGATTGCCGGGAGAGGATGAACAGTGAAATTCGCTTTACCGGTTGCGGTTTTGAAGTCGCCTTCGCGCGCGCCGTTTGGAAGATAGAAGCCGCCGTCTGCGCGCACGCGCCGGTTGTAATCTTCAAAGCCCGGAATGACGCGCGAGATGTGATCGCGTATGCGGTCGTAATCTGCTACTAAATTCTCCCAGTCAACATTGCTTCTCTCTTTGAGCGTCGCGCGTGCGAGTCCGGAGACAATTGCAGGCTCGCTCAAAAGATACTGGGACGCAGGCTCTAGCCTCCCATGCGTCGCGTGAACGACGCCCATTGAATTCTCTACGCTGACGAACTGCTCGCCTCCCGCCTGCGTATCTTTTTCCGTGCGACCGAGACAGGGAAGAATCAAAGCCTGCTCGCCTGTGATTAAATGAGCGCGGTTGAGCTTCGTTGCGACGTGGGCTGTAAGATGACAACGACGCAGGGCTTCTGCGGTGTACTCCGTATCCGGCGTTGCGGACAGAAAATTCCCGCCCATTGCGAACAGAATTTTTATGCGCCCTTCGTGCATCGCCTTGATTGATTCAACCGTGTCGTAGCCATCTACACGCGGCGGCTCGAACTGAAACTCCTGCGCCATGCTATTCAGAAAAGTCTCCGTAGGCCGCTCCCAGATTCCCATTGTGCGGTCGCCCTGCACGTTTGAATGCCCACGCACGGGGCACGCGCCCGCGCCCGGCTTTCCTATCTGGCCGCGAAGCAGTAGAAGATTCACAATCTCCTGAATATTAGCCACAGCGTTTTTGTGCTGCGTCAATCCCATTGCCCAGCAGATGATCGTGCGTTCCGATTTAATGAAAATTTCCGCCGCTTCACGAATCTGCTCGCGCTCGATCCCGCTCTGCTCTACTATCTCATCCCAACCAACTTCACGAAGCGCGCTCGCAAACCCGTCGAAGCCCGTTGTCTTCTCTTCTATGAATCTTCTATCTAAAACGCCGCCCTTGCGACGCTCATCTTCTTCCAGCACCTCCTTCATGATTCCTTTCAAGAGAGCCACGTCGCCGTTTATACGCACCTGAAGAAAGAGGTCTGAAAGGCGCGTTCCGCTTCCCATCCAGTTCCAGAACTCCTGCGGGTGCTTGAAGCTTTTAAGTCCCGTTTCGGGCAGCGGGTTGATATGCACAATCCGGCATCCGCGCCGCTTCGCGTGCTGCAACGAGGTCAACATGCGCGGATGATTCGATCCCGGATTCTGGCCTATGACGAAGATGGCTTCGGCCAGCTCGAAATCCTGCAAAGTTACAGTTCCCTTACCTATGCCGATTGTTTCCGAAAGCGCAGCGCCGCTCGATTCGTGGCACATGTTCGAGCAGTCTGGCAGATTATTCGTGCCGAACTGCCGTACGAAGAGTTGATAAAGAAATGCGGCCTCGTTGCTGGTGCGCCCGGATGTGTAGAAGGCAGCTTCGTCTGGAGTAGAAAGCGAGTTCAACTCCCCGGCAATCATCTTGAAAGCTTCATCCCAACTGATCTCTTCGTAATGAGTCTGCCCGCGCCGCAACACAAGCGGATGAGTGATGCGCCCTTGCCGGTTGAGCCAGTAATCGGATTTTTGAGAAAGATCGGCGACAGACCATCTTTCAAAAAATTCCGGCGTCACGCGCTTCGTCGTAGCTTCATCGGCAACGTGCTTCGCGCCGTTTTCGCAGAACTCCGTGTGAGCGCGCTCGCCGTCAGGGTCGGGCCATGCACAGCCCGGACAATCGAAGCCGTCCTTCTGATTTAACTCGCTCAGCACTTTCAGGCTGCGCACGAAACCCATCTCGCCCCATGCGTGCTTGATCGTTGAGAGAATCGCTGGCACGCCACCGGCTACGCGGCTCACAGCTTTGACTTCAAGATTAGTAAACTCTTCCGGCGTCTGCGCAGTAGACGCAGAACCGATTACGCTTTTTCGGGCGTTCGCCTCTTCGCCGTCCTGCAATGCGCCTGAGAGAGGCCCGCTCCGCTCCTCGCTCTTCTTCTGCGCATTGATGTCGTAGTGGCTGGCCTGCTCGGAACTCTTCTCATCCGTAGCCTCGTCGGATTGATTCACAACAGTATCGCCCGTCTGTTCTCGCCTATCGCTCATCTTCTATAGCTCCGCACCCTCATAACAATTCAACTCTTAGCGCCTCTTCTTTGCGACTTTGCGAGACAAAACCATTTCACGCAAAGACGCTGGAGGCGCAAAGGAAAAGCGCGCAAAGGATTTTCTTGATTTTACTGCGCCGGAGGCCGCTAAAACCAGCGTGCGCAGTGTCAGTCATGCGGCTCGGTTTATGTTATGCTCGGCGCAAGCGGAAATTTTAAGAGGGACTTTTTCAAGCGTGGACAGCGTAGCAGCTACTGCGGGCAACAGGCTTTCCCAGTCGCCGGGCAAGAAAGTTATGGCCTCGCGTATGGTCGTCATCATCAACGCCTCTTCGGGCGCTGGCGATAAGGAAGCGGCGGCTTCTCGCATCGTTGAAGTTTTCAGGTCGAACGGCGTGGACGCGCGTGTTGAGATGGCGCGCGGCGGCGTGGACATCGGAGAACTGGCGCGACGAGCCGCGCGCGAAGAGACAGAGATTGTAGTGGCGGGCGGCGGCGACGGTACTATCAGCGCAGTCGCTTCTGCGCTCGCAGGCATGGACAAAGTAATGGGCGTTCTGCCGCTAGGCACTCTCAACCATTTTGCTAAAGATTTGAGCATCCCGCTCGATCTGGCAGAAGCTGCGCGAGTCTGCATGGACGGAAAGGTAGCGCGCGTTGACGTGGGCGAGGTCAACGGCCACGTCTTCATCAATAACTCAAGCCTCGGACTCTATCCCAGCATAGTCCGGCTCAGAGACCGCCAGCGCGCGCGCCTGGGCCTGAGCAAGTGGCTGGCATTTATCTGGGCTACGCTTTCTGTGATGCGCCGCTATCCCTTCATGTCCGTGCGCCTCAGCACTGACGATACCAACCTTTTCCGGCGAACGCCCTTTGTCTTCGTGGGCAACAATGAATACCAGATGGAGGGCTTGAGTTTGGGCGCGCGCTCCTGCATTGATAAAGGCGAGTTGAGTCTGCACGTCGCGCACCGAACGGGAAGACTGGGGCTGCTGCGTTTCGCCGTGCGCGCTCTCTTCGGGGGACTGCGCAACGAGAAGGATTTCGACTCGCTCTGCACGAAAGAGATTTGGGTGGAGACCAGACGCAGCCGCCTGCGCGTCGCCATGGACGGCGAAGTAACAATTATGCACACGCCGCTGCATTACCGCGTAAGGCCGGGCGCTCTGCGAGTGCTTGTACCAAAGGAGGGTGATAAGTGATGAGTGATAAGTGTTAAGGAAGTCTGAAGTCAAAAGATTAAAGATAAGAGTTTTCTTCTCTTTCTTATCACTTATCACTCGTCACTTGTTACTGTTTTTATGAAATTAATCGCTCATCTCTCCGACCTTCATTTCGGGCGTGTGGATTATTCTGTCATAGAGCCGTTGATTGAAACGGTGAACGGGTTGAAGCCTGATGTTGTGGCTGTGTCTGGTGATCTGACGCAGCGTGCGCGCTCCGCTCAGTTTGAAGAGGCCAGAAAGTTTCTGGAAAGATTGCCGGGGCCGCAGATCGTTGTGCCGGGCAATCATGACGTGCCGCTGCACAACGTCTTCGCGCGATTCGTCCAGCCTCTGGATAAATACAGGCGATACATCACGGACGATTTGCAACCGTTCTATGCTGACGAAGAGATAGCGGTTCTGGGCATCAACACAGCGCGCTCGCTCACCATCAAGTACGGGCGAATCAACGCGGAGCAGATTGAAGGCATACGCGAGCGGCTCTGCTCCGTTGCGGATGAAGTTATCAAGATTGTTGTCACGCATCACCCGTTCGATCTGCCGGAAGGTCACGACGAAAATGAGTTGGTCGGTCGCGCTAACATGGCAATGGAGGCGCTGGCGCGTTGCGGCGCGGACATGTTGCTCGCCGGTCACCTTCATGTCGGGCACACGGGGCACACTACAGAGCGTTACAAGATTGAAGGGCACAGCGCGCTTGTTGTCTCTGCGGGGACGGCCACGTCAACGCGCGGGCGCGGCGAGCCTAATTCTTTCAACGTCATTCGCACGAATCATCCATACATCAACGTAGAGCGCATGGTCTGGAATGCTGAGCGCAAGGCTTTCGCTCCGGCATCGTCCGAGCATTTCAAGTTCACGAAAGAGAAGGGATGGGCGCGCATGACGGACGAGGCCGCCGCCGGTCTGGTCTATGACAAAAGGAGCGAGAGCTTGCAGCCGAGTGTTCCTGACAAAGAGCAGGAATAGATTTCAGAAGAAGTTTGAAAAACCCTGTCAGGGACAAACATACGAGTGTTATTCATTAAGCTTCTTAATGAATTCGATGCCGAGCGTTTTCACAATATTTATTCGTTGACACTCGCGCGGATTGTCCATAGACTTGCCCAGGTCTTCCCGACGATCTCACATCAAGTATCTTTCGAGGTCACTTCGGATGTCGAAATCACAGCTCCTCTTTTCCGGCAGGGCACGCATCTTTCTGTTCACTCCTGTTCTAATCCTTCTTGCGCTCTCAGCGCCCGTGCGCGCATGGGCGCAGGATGAGAGTCAGCAGCAGCAGAGGGCGTTCTCATTTAACCGCGCAGCCGAAGCCGCCATGCGCGAGGGCGAAGCCGCGTTTGCGCACAACGACATGGACGCGGCGCTGAAAGCTTACCAGCGCGCGCTTGAGCTTGACCCGACCATTTACGAAGCGCCGCTCTTCATAGGCGATGTCTACTTCCAGAAGCATGACATGAAGAAGGCAGGAGAGTGGTACGCGAAAGCCGTCGCGCTCAATCCCAACCGCGAGACTGCCTATCGCTACTGGAGCGATGCCCTGCTGCGCTCAGGCGAGATGGAGGAATCGCTCGACAAGGCCATAGAAGCGATAATCGCAGAGCCTTACAACAATATCTCTTATCGCGGACTGATTCAGTGGGCGCAGGCCAACCACGTTCAGGCAGGCCATCCACAGATTGATGCAGCCATAGAAGAAGCGCTCAACCGTAGTAATAACCTGCGCGAAGCAGTCGAGGCGCTACGTGCTCGCGCGACGACGACAAGTGCGCCGAGCAAGCAAGGCGCAACGGATGAGATGCAGAACTCGTCCACCGATACGATTGCTAAATTAAATGACGCCGGGATGCTCGAAGCGTTCGTACTGCTGGCACACGCGAACGAGGGGATAAAGCGCGACTACGAGGAGTATCGCAAGAACAACCGGGAGAAGCTGCGTCGCTACCTGCGAGAGTTTGTTGTCAAGAGAAGCAGGCAAGAGGTCTGAAGACTAAAAGAGATTAGGCGCGGGCGTTTGCTTACAAATCGCCCGCGCCTCATTGTTTTACTGTAGCTGACTGAAAGCCAGCAGTTTCACCTGAACTGCATGAACTTTCGCGGAATCCTCTCATCACTCATAGCAGAGTTGTAGACCAAAGCCGCCATAACTATTGCCGCCTGCTTCATATCTTCCTCTTGAACACGGTCGAAGACATCCATGTTCGTGTGCCATGTGCGCGGGCCGTATTCAATCTCGTCCTGCATAAGATTGAACGCGGGCAGGCCAATGGTGTCGAAAGGTTCGTGATCCGTGTTGGTGTCAATCCTGATAGAGAGCGTAGAAGCGCCCATGTCTCGGAAAGATTCAAGCCAGCGGCGGAAGATTGGCCGCACAGCCTCGTTGCCTTGCAGGTAGATGCCGCGCACGCGCCCCGTTCCGTTGTCCAGATTGAAATAGACATCGAAGTTTTCGTAATCGGTTTTCTTGACGAGGCGAGGAATCGGCGTTGGACTCGGCGAGGGCGCTACCGCAGGTTGAGCTTCGGGCGTTGGAGATGCTGCTGCTGCCGCAGGCGATGGAGTGGGTTGCGGCTCCAGTTCTCCGAAGTGCTGCTTGACGTAAGCCTCGGAGCCGTATTCGCCCTGCTCTTCACCGCTCCACAATCCAATGCGAATGGTGCGTCTCGGCTTCAATCCCAGAGTCTGAAGTATTCGCACGGCCTCCATCATCACAGCGACACCAGCGCCGTTGTCTGTCGCGCCCGTAGCCGTGTGCCACGAGTCCATGTGCGCTCCCAGCATCACTATCTGGTTTTGAAGATCGCTGCCCGGAATCTCCGCGATAGTGTTGTAGCCCATGAGGTCTTCGTCATGAAACTGCACATCCATCTTCACACTCATGCGAACACGCACGCCCTGTTGAATGAGGCGCACCATGCGGTTGTACTGCTCTATTGAGACGGTCATCTGCGGAAGAATCTTCGGCGCGTTGACTTGCCAGGAGTAGACGCGCTTTGCCGTCGGCGTGTCGAAGGGTTGCGGCACAGAAGCCGACTGCACAAACTGAAGCGTGCCGCCGTCTCCGGCGCGAGATGCGTCAACCAGCAGCGCAGCGCCCTCTTCATAATAGAAGCGTGTCTTTCGGTCGTTGAAAGCCTCTTGCGCTCTCTGCTCCGGCGTTCTGGGCGCTCGGCGCGGGCGCGGTTTTACCTGCGCAGGATCAGGCGCGTTCGCAAGTTCCAGCAACTCCTGATCGCTCAGGCGGGTCGCATCCGGGTCGAAGCGAGCCTTGACTTGGCGCGGCGCGCTAGTCAATACAATCGCGCCTCTCAGTTTGCCTCTGTACTTCTGCAACTGCTCCTCGTTTTGCGTATCAACATAAACGACATCAGCCGTCAGCGTCCCTGCGAGTCCGGGCGACCACGCGCGCGGGTAAGCTATGAGCGGCATGTCCTGCGGCTCTATGACTTCAGCCGAAAACCGCTTCAACTCCCAGCCGCGACCGAAAGGCCCCCATGCTTCAAGGTGCGCGTTTTGCAATCCCCAACCGGCAAGGCGCTGTCGCGTCCATTCATTCGCGCGCTTCATGTTCGGGGAACCCGTCAGTCTTGGGCCAATCACGTCCGTCAGATATTCCAGCGTCTGCATCAACTGCGAATGGTTCAACCCTTCGGCCTTGATACGCTCTATAGGATCGTTCGCATCTCGCGGCGTGTAAACTGAGGTCTGCGGCGCGGGGCTTGGCTGTTGTGCGGCGAGATGAAAGCCCGGCACAAGCAGAATAGAGAGGAGTAGAACGATTGTTACGTGACGACGTAGCATGTTTTGAACCTCGGAGAGAGATTTGATAAGAGCTTAATGTACAAATACACGAAAGTCCTGCAAACAAGAGAAAGAGAAATTTAAAATTTGTAATTACGAATTTTAAATTTCTCTTCTGTTACTACAAAACACTCGCTTGAGTTGTCTTAAACTCTTTTCTGCTCATGCGACGTTTGCGCATCACCCGCGGGGATGGGCGCTGAACCGACGGGAGCGCGATAACCGCAGCCTTCCTTAGTGCAGTGATGAACTGTGCCTTCCTTCTTCGTAGTCTTCTCAAGAAGAAAAGGCGCGTTACACTTCGGACAGGGTTCGGCCACAGGTTTGTCCCAGAACACAACATCGCATTTCGGATATTCGGAGCAGCCGTAGAAAATTTTACCGCGCTTGGATTTCTTGACGACTATCTCGCCCTTGCATCCCGCGCGCGGGCACGCGACACCCGTAGTCTCGCGCTTGATGTAACTGCATTTGGGATAGTTCGAGCATGAGATGAATTCGCCGAAGCGTCCGTGACGAAGAACAAGCTGCGCGCCGTCAACAGGACATTTTTCGTCCAACGGAACTGGCGCGGGAGCCGGAGCGCCGCTTTTCGCAATCTTGCGAATGTTGCGACAATCGGGGTAGCCCGTGCAGCCCAGAAATTGCCCGAACCTACCGCGCTTCAAAGCCATAGGCTTGCCGCACAACTCGCAGGTTTCAGCATCATCCGCGATTGCATTACTCCCTGTCGAAGTTCCTACAGTAGTTGGAATTTGTTCCGTTGTCGAAGGACTGGGATCGCGTGTTGCACCGCAATTTAAGCATTTAAGATACGGACCGAAGCGACCAACTTTTTTTACCATTCCTTCTTTGCCACATTTGACACATACTTCATTGGTTGGCTCTTCAACGTCCCGAATTCCACGTAAATATTGCTCAAATGCTTTGAGGTCGCGAGAGAATTTTTCATAAAACTCATGCAGCGCTTCAGTCCACTTCAGCTTTCCTTCCTCAATCTGATCAAGCTCCTCCTCCATTCGCGCCGTGTAAGTCTCGTTGAAAAGATCATCAAATCCGCCTTTGACAAGATGATCATTAACCGTCATGCCAATCGCGGTCGGATGAAAACGCCCTTCATGCTTTTCAACGTACTCGCGATCCTGAATCGTCGTCATAATCGCAGCGTAGGTCGAAGGCCGACCGATGCCCTTCTCTTCAAGCGCTTTGACGAGCGTCGCTTCGGTGTAGCGCGGCGGCGGCTCTGTGAAATGCTGCTCCGGCGTAATCTGATTTAATTTGAGCGCCTCGCCTTTTGAGACCGGCGGCAGGCGGCGCTCGGACTCTTCATCCTCTTCCGCCTTTTCGTCTCGACCCTCCTGGTAAACTTTCAGGAAGCCGTCGAATTTTAAGACCGAGCCGGTAGCGCGAAACAGGAATCTTCCCGCCTCGATGTCAATCGTCGTCTGGTCAAAGACTGCGGGCATCATCTGCGAGGCGACGAAGCGCTGCCATATCAGACGATAGAGTTTCAATTCATCACGGTTGAGAAATTTTGAGAGAGAATCCGGCGTGCGCGCTACATCGGTCGGGCGTATGGCTTCGTGCGCGTCCTGCGCATCCTTTTTCGAGCGATAATGAACCGCTTTCTCAGGTAAATATTTTTCGCCGTACTGCTGGCCCACGAACTCGCGCACTTCGTTCAGCGCCGCCTCGGAGATGCGCGTTGAATCCGTGCGCATGTAAGTTATGAGACCGACCGCGCCTTCAGCGCCGAGTTCCACGCCTTCGTAGAGTTTCTGCGCGACCAGCATGGCCTTCTTTACGGGAAAGCCCAGCTTGCGCGACGCTTCCTGCTGCAACTTCGACGTGATGAAAGGCGGCACGGGATTTCGCTTGCGCTCTTTGGTCGTAACTTCAGAGACTACGAAATTCTGTCGCTCGGCTTCCGCTACAATATCGCGCGCCTGCTCTTCGTTGCCGATTAAAATTTCGTTCTTCTTGATCTCCTGATCGAAGTTCGAGGTCTTGACCGTCTGCTCTCCGACCTTGAAAAGACGCGCATCGAAAGCCGGTGGAAGGAGCGCGGCCAAGTTCGCGGTGACAGTCCAGTATTCAGTTTTGACGAAAGCCTCAATCTCGCGCTCGCGCTCTACGACCATGCGAAGCGCGACCGATTGGACACGCCCTGCGCTCAAGCGACCGCCCACAGTTCGACACAGAAGAGGCGAAACCTTGTAGCCCACAAGGCGATCCAGCAAGCGGCGAGCCTGCTGCGCGTCAACAAGATTTTTATCAATAGCTTTCGGCTCTTTGAACGCATCCTGAACCGCGCGCTTCGTTATCTCGTTGAACATCACGCGATACGAAGGTTTTTTGGGGCGCTTCGGAACAATCTCCTCTTCAAGATGCTGACAGATGGCCTCGCCCTCGCGGTCAGGGTCTGCCGCAAGATAGATGGCCTCGGCCTCTTTCGCTGCCCTTTTCAAATCGGTGACTATCTTCCTGTTATTGCGTTTTTTGGAATCAGGAATCAGCTCGTAGGTCGGCTCGAAATTCTTATCAACGTCAACGCCCAGCCCCTTCGACGGCAAATCCTTGATGTGGCCTATAGAGGCCATCACGCGATAGTCCGATCCCAGATATTTATTAATTGTCTTCGCCTTCGCAGGCGATTCAACGATAACTAAGTTTTTTGCCATTTTCTTAACTTCAGTGATAAGTGAGCGAGTGACAGGTAACGAGTCAAATACTTGTCGCCTGGTCAGCACGTTCTCTGTTAATTGTTACTACATTTAGATGCACAAAGCATTCAATTTGCTCGCCGTCAAATCCTGTTAGCAGCAGAGAAAGATTGACGAGAAAGAAGCGGTAAGTCTACAGTTTTCAGTAAAAGCTTCTCGCTTTTCTTCTGAAGACTGAAAACTGTTCTCATCACTGCCTTCATATTTTTCGCACAAAACATCTTCCCGGAAGCTGGCGTATAAGCTCGCGCATCTCAAGCCCGAAGAGAGCGCTGGTCAATTCAGGCACTGGCAGTTTGCTCGTCACCGCCAGGTCGTCAATGTGCGCAGGCTCGTCCGCCGATAGCAGCTTGAAGATTGTGTGCTCCGTCTCGGTCAAATTCTCAGGCACGAGCGATAGCTGGTTCGCAAGCGCCGACTCTTTCCTCTTCGGGTCGGGCGGCAGCATGCGAGCGGCCACTTCAGATGGCAACTCGGCGGCTACGTCCTGCCACTGTTGAACCAATTTAGCGCCCGCGCCCTTTATCAGATAGTTCGTGCCGAAAGAGTTGCGCGAAGTTATGTTGCCGGGCACTGCGAAGACCTCGCGGTTCTGCTCCATAGCGAGGCGCGCAGTGATTAGAGAACCGCTGTTCTCCGCCGCTTCTACCAGCACTACGCCCAGGCTCAATCCGCTGATGATGCGGTTGCGATATGGAAAATTCTGCGGCGCGGGCGGCGTGCCCAGTGGGAATTCAGAAACGATTGCGCCGCCGCTCGCTAAAATTTCATCCACCAGCTTTCTATGATCGCGCGGGTAAACTTCATCAATCCCTGTTCCCAATACGGCGACCGTGCGACCTGCGGCCTCCAGCGCGCCCCTGTGCGCCGCAGCGTCAATCCCGCGCGCCAGCCCCGAAACGATTGTCACACCGCGCTGCGCCAGATCGCGCGCCAGCATCGTCGCAATGTTTTGTCCGTAGGTAGAACATTTTCGGGAGCCTATCATTGCCACACACGGCTGGTCGAAGCATATGTCCCAAGCGCCTTTGACATAAAGCGTGATGGGCGGGTCGAAAATTTCGCGCAGAAGCTGCGGGTAAACCCCATCGTCCAGCAACAAAATATCTGCGCCTGTTTCGCGCACATGCTCTATCTCGCTCGATGCGGCTTCAAATAGCTCGCGCGCCATGATGCTCTCTATAGCTTCGGGCTGAAGCCTGAGCGCCTCCAACTCCGCGCGCGTCGCAGCGAACACAGCTTCCGCCGAGCCGAATCGCTCCAGCAGTTTCGCAGCCGCACGCGGCCCTATACCCGGCGTCATGTTTAGCGCAATCCACTCTCTCATAAGATAGAGGCTAGAGGTCAGAGATTAGATGTCAGTCAAAGGCATTTACTAACCTCTGACCTCTACTTTTCTGGCGGAGGCGTGTAGGAATCGAACCTACCTGAGCATGTTCTCACAGGCTCACGGACGGTTTTGAAGACCGCGCCGCTCACCAGAACGGATGCGCCTCCTCCTCTGCCTTGCCGAAGTTCAAAACCCTACGCGCCACAAGCCGCGCATGTCAAGCGCCGTCCGGTAGGAGACAGATTTCGTAGGAGTTTCAGAATAAAGGCTAAAAGCTGTTCTATACAGCCATGAAAAATCGCTAAAGCTTCCGGGCCAATGCTTATTTATCTTCTAATTTGAAGCTGACCGATTAGCGTTTTGCGCGCCCTCTATCCTTGTGAATTACATCAAATAATGCGACTAGGAGATGATAATACGCCCTTTTCTCATACTATAGTCTGCGATTTCACACAGAAAATAGAGCGGACAGATTGAAGAAAAACACTAAATAATGCGAACGGTTTAGCGGTATAATTTCGCCGGCATATAGTATCTTCAAATTTACTGCTTGCGAGAAAACAATGAGCGCTGTCATTCATCTAGTTCCCGGAACCGCCGTCGCATTCGACGGTAAGCGGTACACTATCGCTCACATTCTCGATCTCGATGCCGTCTTGTGCAAGGAGGACGACACAGGGAAAACTGTGCGCCTCTACATTAAAGATCTAACGCCTATCAGCGTCCAGCTAGACGACGCGGGAAGCATCGATACGGAACTCGCAGCGGTTTCAGAAGAAGACTGGCGGGAGGCAAACCGCCGCTTCCATATCATCCGTCCAATACTCGGTTCCGCTAGACGCTCTAAAGAGGGCGTCGCCGAGCAGGCTCGCGCGGCGGGCGTTCACCCGGCTACGCTCTATCGATGGATAGATGCTTACGAACGCGGCGGACGAACCTCTGCATTGCTACCGGGAAAGCGAGGCTACCCGCAAGGCAAGGCTCGCTTATCCGTTGAGGTGGACGCTATAGTGAAGGCGACGATAGAGGACTTTTACCTTAACAAACAGAAACGCTCCGCGCAGAAGACTTATGAAGAGGTTCTGCGCCGATGCCGCCACGCCGGTATTAAACCGCCGCACCAGAACACCGTCCGTAAACGGATAGCGCAACTATCTGAAGACCAAAAACTCCGACATCGCGAGGGCGCAAAAAAGGCGAGAGAAAAATTCGCGCCTCTCGCGGGTCATTTCCCCGGCGCGGATTACCCTCTGGCGGTGGTGCAGATTGATCACACGCCGCTCGACATCGTGCTCGTGGACGACATACATCGTCGTCCCGTCGGGAGACCGTGGATCACCCTCGCGATTGACGTCTTCAGCCGCATGGTAGTCGGCTTCTATATCTCCTTCGATCCGCCTGGCGCGCTCTCCACCGGCTTGTGCATCGCGAATGCCGTTTTGCCCAAAGAGACGTGGTTAGCCCGCCACAACATCGCCACGCCTTGGCCGTGCTGGGGCGTTATGAAGTCGTTGCACCTAGATAACGCCAAAGAGTTTCGCGGCAACATGCTAAAGCGTGCGTGTGAGGAACACGGCATTGAGCTTACGTGGCGGCCTGTGGCAACCCCGCATTACGGCGGACATATTGAACGGCTACTCGGTACTTTGCTTAAAGAGATTCATACTCTCCCAGGTACAACTTTCTCGAATCCGCGCGAGCGGGGCAAGTACGATTCGGACGCGAATGCCGCGATGACTTTGATTGAATTTGAAGGATGGCTCGCTACCTATATTGTCGAGGTCTATCACCAGCGAGTTCATAGCTCCTTAAAAATGAAACCTGTCGAAAAATATCAACAAGGCATCTTCGGCACGAAGGAATGTCCCGGCATTGGACTGCCGCCCAGGATTGTGGATGCCGACCACTTGCGGCTGGACTTCATGCCGTATGAGGAGCGTACCGTACAGCCTTACGGAGTCGTGATTGACGAAATACACTATTACCACGATGTGCTTCGAAGATTTATTAACGCTACCGATCCCGACGGGCCGAGACGCAAGCGCAAGTTCATCTTTAAGCGCGATCCTCGCGATATAAGTGCCATTTACTTTTATGACCCGGAACTAAAGCAGTATTCCAATATTCCTTACCGGGACACGTCGCATCCGCCAATCAGCGTATGGGAGTTAAGAGAGGTGCGAAGGCAATTAGAGAATGAAGGAAGAGAAAATATTGATGAGAATTTAATTTTTGCTGCGTATGAGCGGATGCGACAGCGAGAGGAAAAAGCTGTGCGCGAAACTAAGCGAGCGCGACGTGACGATCAACGTAGGGCTATGAACTCTCAGGTCGTCAAACCCACAACCTCTAATGAACAACCTATGATTGGTGCTACAGTGGACACTATAAACGAGTCTGTCGGTGACATTACACCTTTCGAGGAAATGGAAGAATTGGCCTGACTAGAATCTAGTTGTCACTTAGTTTACCTGCCAAAATCGAGATCAAAAGCTGCTCGTGAAGTAAAGTTAGAATATTTTGTCAGAAGAGCCGCAGCATGCGCCTGGCACAAGCGCTCTACTCTCTTACAATCATAAATTAGTATATTTTTTGCTGTATCAATTGTTCCTATAAACAACTCCGGGTCGGATGATTTCGGAATTGCTAAACGTAGAAGTTTGTCAGAAGCGTGATTTTTTGGCTCTCGCCTCTTATTATATAGTTCACGCATCTTTTGTAGTTTGGAATAGTTTTCTATAATTTCTTTGGCATTACCTAAAAGCGTATCATGATATTTCCCCCAAGCAGGTATTATGTTTCTGGGCGACTTATCTTTTAGACCAATTTTTGCTTCACCATCTTCCCAGAAAACACATAGGTCTAAAACACATAATTTAATGAGATAAGTCTCTAAGAAACTTACATAATGCGGATCGCCGCTGCTCGTGTCGAAGTACCGCAATTCATAGTGCATGTCCTGCTGTTTAGGTAAACCATTTTTTTTATCTATCGGTAAATCATCAACAATCTTTGCGAGAACTCCTTCAGTTATGACTGACCGTCTTTTACCAGTCTCAGTTCTTACCATTAGATCACACGGTTGAGTTATAAGAATGTATTTGCCTCTTTTTCTCTTTGGCCCTGATGTCTTTTCAAAAATATCACCAAGCTCAATAGGCAAGTGATAACCATTTAAATAGTCTGCACTTTCATATAATTCCAGGCGCTGGATTGCCCATGGGCGTTGGGGTCGTAGTTGAGTGTCCATGGGTGCTATTTCAGCAGGAATGTTTTTTGAGTCTCCTGCTTTGCACTCATTTACCTCAGAAAACTCTCCTGCTATCGGAACTGCACTTACGCTTCTTATAATCGCAGATAAGTTATGTAGTTTCTTGTTTCCTTTCGCCCTTTGCCGAGCTTCTAATCTTTGGAACAGCCCATAAAGTCGAAATAGGGTATCTGGTTCCCAAAGTCCCTCTTTATTGGAAGCTTTGAAAACTATTTGCTCAAAATCATAAACACTTATCTGCTCTATCTTTTTCTGTGCTTCCTTTTGGGCTTGTGAAATAATCCTAGAAGCTTTAGATCTTAGATTCTTGCAATGTGGATTTAAAATTGTGAGTTTTATACGTTGAGCAAAGGTTAGAGGATTATTCTGTAAGTAACTTTTTGAAACAGGTATCACCCTATCTGGATCAAAGTCATAATCTGGTCCTGTAAATGCTCCCCAAATATCGTATTCACTTTCTGGCCGAATGTTATGACTTAGCAAGCCGCACATTGAAGTCCGTGTCTCGTCCAGGGCTAGTACTTCCCTGATCAAAGTTCTTCCGCCAGTCGCGGCACCGCCATCTCTAGTTAAATTCTCATCGAACAGGAATAAGGTTTTATGAATTCTTGCTTCCTCGAAGTACTGCCTTCTTTGTATTTTCCACGCTGTAAGAGACTTTGCGTGAAATTCTCTACCCTCAAAAAGCGTCTGAAGCATATCTGCCGCTTCTATATCTTGGGCATCGAATCCTGCTTGAATTGACCCCTCGCCTATCTCACCTGAAAGCCTCTGAAATAAGTCTTGCTGTTGATCCCTCGAAAGTGATTCCCAGTGCTCTCTAAACTGTTCAGTACGTATGTCATCATCAGTGCTGAGCCGAATTCCTCCGCCTATAGTTGTTTGCGCTGTTTCTAGACCCAGATCATTAAGAACTCCTAGTGCATCCCCAAAAGTAATGGACTGTATATACACATCATCAACACAGATGATGCGAGTTATCCCCAATGCATCTAACAGCTTATTTATTACGGCTTTTGCTTCTTCAATTTTACTCGTTTCCATGCAACGCTCCGGTAAAGTCCAGTTCGAATACATAAAGGCGGCTTTGCTGGTTACGCTTTGGGAGAAGCGATATCGTGCAGCCTTCCGAATCTAACAGTTGCTGGACTATGAAGAGACCAAGGCCGCGTCCTTTTCCGCGGCCCTTGGTGGTTACGAACGCTTCGAAGAGAGATTGCTCGACAGCCGGATCGATTCCATGACCATTGTCAGACACTCTGATGAATGGCCTAGCAATCTCCACAGTTATAATCCCCTGCTGTAAACGCTTTCGCCTTATTTCTTCACGAAGCCAATACTCACTATTTAAAAATAGATTATCGATAACTTGAACTAACTTGCCTTTATTCATCCAAAGAGCGAACTCTCTCATGTTTGACTCTTTAAGCTTCACCTCTATTTTGCGCTTACTGAAGCGCTCCTGATAAAAGTCCACTGTTTCTCTAAAAAATTCTACAACTTCTATTTTCTCCTTCTTCTCTCTGACATACTTAAGCGAAGGAGAAAGGTGTGAAAGCTGTTTACGAAGTCCATTTACGCTAGTATTTACATGTTCGATGTATGAAGTTAATTTTGGATCTTTAAGGTCACGGCTACGGAGGTGCTCTGTGATTTGTCTAGTTCTATAAGCCAATTGGTCAGCAATAGTGTGTATCTCATGAGAAAGAGCTTCCGCTGTCAATCCTAAGCTGCTAGTCTCATAGAATTGAAATAGCTGGTCATGTAAATGTTCGAACCTGGAGCCAAGAATTTTAACTGCAACATTGCTGTCACTGACTTCATTTAAGTAATCTTCAATTTCACCTATTCTATCTTTAGTCTTAATCAGGCTTGATAAAACATGCTCCGAAGCTCTGACTTGATTACGATAGTTGATATCTTTATTTAGAAGCGTGCTATCTACCTTTTTCAAAGCCTGTCGAGTTTCGTTTGTTTTTTCTTCTAAATCCCCTCTTACTTCAAGCAAGCTTTTTTTGTATTCATCTGCCCTAGCTAACCTTTGGCCAATTTTGATGGCTATATCTTCTGATTCAGTTCCTTCCTCTATTCCTGCGAGCTTTTCGTGATTTGCCTTTCTAAACTCATTGAACCCTCTTCTAATGAAGGTCTGTGCATCAGACGCAAAATCAACGGCCTGTCTCATCAACTCATAGAAGTTGTTATAATAGGGGGTTATTTTGAATCCTTCTCTATCTGTTTTTTCTTCGAGCTGCGCGTTATGCTCTGCCGTTAATGCAACATAACCAATTGTGTTCTGCGGCCTAAGTCCATAATAGGATCGGCCCGATGTTTGTTGCTGTCCCAATTTCAGCCAATCTGGATCAACGCGGACACCAAATCCATCTCTATATACTCTTATTCCGCTAAGGGTTTTTACGTAGTCTTTGTATTGTGACGTGGAACTGAAAACCTCTTGCCTCTCTAATGTTTCTACTCCGAGATCAAATGAATCAATCTCGGCGTGAAAAGGTCCAGGATTCGCTTGCACCTCACTACCAATATTCTCATCTTCTACTAAATCCATTTCAGAGAAGTCGCTGAAGTTACGCTTCTGCCCATATGAAACGAACCACCCTGCACCCTTTGCTTTATGTAAACTGATGGCACTAGCCTTCTTCTTACTGGACAAGAAATTGAAAAAAGCTTCCCCTTCATCGCCCTCTACTAGATATTTAAACTGTCTCTTCTCCTCCTCTTTCTCAGGTCTAAAAAAATCGAGTCGTGCCTTTCCATTAATGGAGAATTCTTCACTGCTGAAATCTATTTTGTATCTCAACTGGGCTGTTTGGCGGACTTTGTCCGTAAACTCAAGAAGGTCTAGACGCCTACCGTTGACGGTAGCCATTACTCTAAAGTTTCTCACCTCTTTATAAGGTGAAATCATCTTAGATAGATCTTCTTGAAGTCGTGTTGCAGCATCACCTATCCAGTAGGATTTATCTCTCAGGTCTGAGATAATTATTTTAGTACCGATCTCTCTCTTCGCAGGCGAGGTATGAACATAAACAGGAACTTGGGAGAACTCGCTTGCATTCTGAAAGTCTCTCCATGAAAAGGCTACATGATATTCAAAAGCGCTTTTTTCCGGCCTAGTGATAATTTCCAAGTTATAACCAAGTCTCTGGCTACCAAGTCGTCCTAACCCCTTATCGCCTAGAGGAGTTCTACCTAAGACAGTAAGCCTCTTCTCCTTTTTTTGTTGACGTTTTTTCGAATTAGATATTGTTAACCAACCCTGAACAATAGTCTCATAGCTCATGCCCACACCATCATCTTCAACCACTATGTATCCTGCGGCATCTGGGTATCTAGAACCTTCGCCGGGGCCTGCCTCCGTATCTACTAAAACCTTCGAAAATGTAGCGTCAGCGTCATATGAATTCTTTACCAGCTCGATTATTGCTTGAACTACATCACTAATAAGGCTTTCGCCGAGCTGGAAAACGACAGATGTATGCACACTGAAATGAAGTTCTTCACTGTGCTCATCTTTGTTATGCTTCTGATTTGTCATGATCTACGCCTTAAAGACACTTCTTTAATTCAATATTTCCGTTTCTTCACTTAAAAGTAAAGAAGAGCAACCGCCAAATCAGCCCGTTTCATTTAAAGATTATCTGAGCCGCAGTATCTGCTAGCCCGTGATTATTCTGGGTAAGAGCAGTGAGTTTTATTCTAAACAGACGTGACTTGCAATACTTTCCTGCCGTGCGGTTAAGTATATATTATTCCTTCTATATCAGGAAGGTTGATGAACCAGCAGCAACTCCTTTATACAATCGTGCTCCCCTTTTACGCGAGAGTACCATTTCCGATTTGGGACCTTACGCCATATGCTTGCCTGTTCGTCATTCTTATATAACTGAACTTCTTTATAGCCTGCCTCTTTCATTGCGTGAAGGTATTTGATTAATTGTTCCTCAATGCGAGAGAAAGCTACAAGTTGAAAGACATAAGCATTCGGGTGAATGACATTACGAATAGAACGAAAAGCCTGAGCTATAGATATGAAGTATTTTTCAACACCTATCTTTGATCTCCCCCCCAAGGTATAAAACACCTCACCATTACCATCGTTAAGAGAGGCTAGCCAATAAGGAGCTGGTGTTTCACGCCTTCCATTTATCTGCCAACGGTGATAGAGAACGTGAACACCAGGATATGGTGGTGACGTCACTACCAGACGTGGTTTATTCATCAAATTCACGACTTCGGGGAGCTTATCTAAATCAACCGCAGATTGACAGAATAATTCTCTTCTAAAAGTAATTTGGTTTTTAGGGACTCCAGCCTTATGGCAAGCATTTAGGAATGCATCTAGCCCGCGGAGCATTTCACTGGCATTGCTGTTAATCTTATCTACTATTAATTGAACATCTGGAAGCTTATAACGACAATCTACAGCCCATTGCCCCGTCTTCAATAAAACACATTGTGCAAACCGCCGTTGCCTGTCCGACGCCAACTGCTCAATGTTTGTTAGGTATAGAGCAAACAAGCTCTGTATGTAAACAGGTAAATTAGCCACTTGTGTTGCGGACCTGACATTATGGCTTATCGAATGCTTCACTTGCAGAAACCAATCGAGAATTTGCCTTTTGTCTTTAACGCTCAGAGGGGTAGTTTTGACATCAGCTACAAAATACGCAAGTTCATTAATATCTATTCCGATTGCACTTCTGTTCATCGCCAGGGCTTCAATTACAGAAGTACCACCACCCATGAATGGGTCTAATACGACATCGTGAGCATTAGAGAATTGACTAATAATTGCCCGGACGAATTGTGGTGAGAATCTCGCGGGATAGCGATAAAAGTTGTGAGTGTACCCCTTAACAGGGTCTTTTGAGATAATGGCCTCTATGAGATCTTCGCTTAGCTTCATTCTTCGCTAGTGAACTACTTCTTAAGTCAAGATATCTCACAGACCGCGCCCCTATACGCACTTTATGGCTGGGCATCCTAATCTTATTTAGGGGCTATGTCCATAGGAAATTTGAGCATTTTTCACTGCCGTCCTAGTACCCCAACTAAAAACCATGGCCAACTCATTAAATGAAATGAGCTGGCAGTTTATATCATATATTAACTATATAGTCTATATTTTTTATATAAAACATATTTTCTATATAATTCTTATATCATTGTGATAAGGTATTAATTATAGGTAAAGCTTTGCCTTCTTTGGGAGAATCGGAGAGGCTGCCCAGAAACGTGATTATGGCTGCAAAGGACGTTAAAACGCGCCTAAAGAATCGCCCACCAGCTACTGAAGCAACTATCAACCGCTTATACTCGATGTTACCTTCTGACTTGGAATTGATCGAATCCCTTGCAGATAAATTTAATCAAAAAGGGGCTAGAATAAATAATAGTGAAGTGGTGCGTGCTGGGTTGGCTGCTTTACAAGGAATGGAAGAGAAAGATTGGGTGGACGTAATAAGCCAATTACCTAGATGTAGGCATAAGAAGGAAAGGAAACAAACTTCAACTAAAGTGATACAAAATCGTTCGGGAGCGAAATAATGCTTACAACTTAATTACCATTTCTTACCTATCTAATCCCCTCATTTTAATTTACGTGGCAACTTCGCGGGTAAATCTATTTCATCGTCAACCAGCACATCGACATAGACTCCAGCGATACGTGCATAGTTCAACAGTACAGGCAGCGAAGGCTCACGCTTACCCTGCTCGAATTCTGAGATATGTCCCGGACGTGGTGGCGACTTCACTTGCCCTAAGCGTTCCGCCATCTGCTCCTGCGTGAGACTAAGGCTCACTCGAATTTGACGAAGCTTAAATGGTAGGCGCTTAGGTTGTTCACGTCGAGCGGTGCCCATCAGAGTTGCCCTCCTGATGAAGCACCATTTCTTGTTTTATTTATACTCCGAATTGGGAGTATAATTACCTTGTGATCGATAGCTGCCAAGCGGCCAATTTGATTTTGACCACTGGCGCTCCTCATCACTCCTGAAGTGCGCCCACGCTACGCATTGTCACGCCGGATTATGCACGCAGGAAGGCTTAAACCTCAATAACGATTATGACGAGGAATCTATGAAATCGAAAAATACCTCGATGATACTGGCGACGATGCTTCTTTTGCTGAGCAGCAGTAGCTGCTCGCTAGATCGAGGCATGTTAGAAATAGAAGTTCAGGTCATTTACAGTCTCGGAGGTCCTCAACCAGTGGCGCGAGAAACTTTCCGTCTGGTTGATATGGATTTACGAACACTGTCCGAGGAAGAACGGGAACACTGGAATCTGGCTGCCCTAAATCAGCATACCGTTCAATCCGTGCAGACGGACTTTCAGGGGAAAGCTACGTTTGAAGACATCGTGCCCGGAGATTATTGGGTTCTAGGCAGCACTAAAACGCGGAACGGGATGCCAATGGCCTGGAATATTAAAGTGACTATCAACCGTGGGAAGAATAAACTTGTTCTCAGCAACGATAATAACGCCGGACATCAATAGAGCAGATACATCCTTCTTGGGAGAGTCTATGTTTGATTCTGTGTACTGGAAAGAAAGGGACGTACTTGCGTCCCCTTTCTTTCCAAGCTAGCTACGAATGAAACAGTCAACTGAGCAGGATAATGCCCGATTGCGCGGCCTCCTGTTCGGTCCGCGCTCTGTCCCGTGCTCTGTCTCGTTCCATGTTTTCTATTCGTATCTGCATCTCGCTGATTTGCAGTTCCTTCAACTTGAGATCGGCCTTACCTCGCCGATACTGAAGCCAAGCGAAGACCGAAGACAGCGCTGAGCCGATAGTGAAGATAATGCCTTGGAAGAGCAGCAACGGCTTCAGCAGCATATCGTACAAAGACATACTTTCCGGTGCTGAAAACTGCATCGTGAAAGGCACTTTGTACTGCGGAAGCTGAGGTAATGGAAAGAAGTCCTGCACAGATGAACTCCACACGCCAACAGGACTCACGGCTCCGTTACTACGACTCTCCTCCATTGAAGTCAGTGCCGAAGTCATCGCCGACGCATCCCACGACAAGGAGCCATTCGTTTGCACGGCGAAGTGTAGGTGAGGAGCTGATGCTGTCAGTCTTCTTCCCAAGTGGTTGTAGTAGGTACTGTAGACAGTAGTGTAGTTATAATCATGCGCAAGTATAGCGGATGCTGAATAGAAGTTGCTCCCTTGTATATATATGCTATAACCCCGACCCGGTTCAAGTTGATAGGATTCGACATAAGGAGAGAAGTCGAAACCCTGTACTTCATAATCGAGCGTATAGAAATGCGTTATCGATATGGGCTGGATCTCCGCTGTCAAGTTCAATTCCCGGATTGGAACGCTCGATGGGGAACCGCTAACATCAATGACATGCACTTGCGCGGTCTGCGTCTCAGTCGGTTGTGTTTCTCGTTTGACCGACTGGTATCCCCAGAAGCAGATAGCCGCCAACAATGCTTGCGTGACAGCCACGTATGCCCATGTTTTAGGCTTGAGCTTGCCGCTGATAGCTAGGGCGCGCTGCAAGACAGCGATGTAGATTCTGACGGCGAGTAGTCGAATCATGCTCCACGCTCCTTATGTAAACGGTGTGGTTGATGGATGCGAGGCCCCTTGACGGCTCTTGGATGCACACTTTGCTGCAAAGAGATGTAGGGGAAGGGAATCAATTAAATTTGCACTGAAGCGCGCAAACATATCGCGGTTACACAAAGCATGTGCGATGACAGCAATCCATGAAACGAATTTGAGATAGTCCTTCGCGCCGGTCAATTTGACCGGCACCTGTAACCTCTTAATTTTATTGTTTTTATGTATACTGAGGTGTAGAATATAACTAATCAGAAGAAAAAGGCTCTACCGGGATGCCACCCAATAGAGCCTATCTTTGGACCAACGCGATAGCCCGCAATTGGTCGCCTGTTAAGGTCATTTTGCGCTGTCGCCATATAAAAGGCAAGTGTCATTGTGACCGCACACCACCTAACCGAGACCGCCAGGGCTACTCTTACTCTAAGCGATGCAGAGCGGATCAGTCGAATTCGCAGCGCCCGCTGGATAGGGTATACCAGGGCGAAGCAGATTCTTGAGAAGCTCGAAAATCTGTTGACCTACCCCAAGAAGCATCGGATGCCGAACCTCCTCATTGTCGGCGAGACGAACAACGGCAAAACGATGACGGTCAACCGCTTCCAGACGCTTCACCCGCCGTCCGAAGAACCGGAGGGAATCGTCTTGCCCGTCTTGGTCGTTCAAGCCCCTCCGACGCCGGATGAGGTACGCTTCTATAACACGATCTTAGAAACTCTCGTCGCGCCTTATAAGCCTAGAGATCGCATAGACACCAAACAATTTCAGGCCATCCGCATCCTCACTCGTATACAGACCCGGATGTTAATTATCGACGAGATACAACACATCATTGCGGGTAATCTGAACAAACAACGTAATTTTCTGAACTCGATCAAGTACATAGGTAACGAACTCCAGATCCCGATTGTTGGGGTCGGCACCCAAGAGGCATTCAATGCGGTGCAAACTGATCGGCAATTAGCCAATCGTTTCGAGCCTGCGCTGCTGCCGAAATGGCAGATGGGGAAAGAATATTTGAAGCTCCTCGCTAGTTTCGAACGCATGCTGCCCCTAAGAAAGCCCTCGAATCTTATCGGGAATACGCTGGCGTTGAAGCTGCTTAGTATGAGCGGAGGCATTATCGGCGAACTCTCCGAAATTCTTAGCAGGGCCGCCGTCAAAGCTATTGAGACCGGAGGCGAGTGCATAACCGCGAAGCTGCTTGAGTCGATTGATTGGACTCATCCGTTGGAGAGGAAGCGTATGGCACGGGAGAATGTCTAACAACGGATTATCGGGGAAGTTCTGGCCTGCTTACTCGAAGCCCCAAGAGGACGAGCTTTTGTCTTCATGGCTTGTTCGACTCGCGATGGCCCACGGACTGAAGCTGCATACCTTCAGCTCGCTGGCATGGCCGCATAAACATATCTGGAATCGAGACATCGATAAGTCCGCCGACGAAAGTTTGCTCCACGTGCTTTCGGAGAAGACGCCCGTGCCGCTAGACCGCGTGCGCGATACAACATTATCGACATATGAAGGCGTTCTCTACGAACGTCATAATCCCTTCGGGAACAAGTTCTGGATCATGCCAGTGAGCGTCTACCACTGTATAAGGCGCAACTTCGGCTTGCAGTTTTGTCCTTACTGCCTAGCGGAAGATAAAGAGCCTTATTTCAGAAGGCGGTGGCGGCTGGCCTTCGTTGTCGTCTGCTTACAACACAAAGTCGGCCTTAGAGACCGCTGCCCCCGGTGCGGCGAGCCTGTTAACTTTCACCGAGACGAGTTGGGCTTTCGCCGCAAACTTGTGGTGACCTCGATGACGCTCTGCCACTTATGCAAATTCGACTTCCGTAAACTCGCAACGGAAATGGAATTCGAGAACACCCAAGCCGAGACTCGCGAAGTTGAGATACAAGAGAAGCTGTCCGACGCGATGAGCAAAGGGTGGGCGGCGATAAACGGGCGGGAGGCTGTGTACTCGCACCTTTATTTCAGGGTCCTTCATCAGCTCATGCGTATTCTGGCGACCGGCAGGCAGTCGCGCGACCTTCGCGCGGCGCTGTCAGCGAAGTGCGGACTCCCCCTGTTCACGCCCGTCTTCACAAGATATAGTCGAGACATCGAGAGGCTAGACGTCTGCGCACGCCGCGGGCTATTGATGTTAGCTTGGCATCTACTTGAGAACTGGCCTCAGCGGTTCGTCGAGTTCTACAAGGAAAACCGCGTCTGGAGTTCGACGCTACTTCGCGACATGCGCGGCGTGCCCTTCTGGTACTGGAATGGGATTCAGGCGCACCTCTACAGGATTTCATCAGAACCTCGCAGGAGACTTCGCCTTTGAAGGCGAAGAGGAATGCGGAGCATCAGCGCGATTGCTGTCTAAATCGCGTCTGTTTTTCTTGCACGGATTACAACTGCAACGCCCACGCTCAAGATGAGCACAGTTGCATCCAAAGCGGCAGCATGTACACAAGCATGTTTTCTTGGTTTCTCCCATTTCTCTACTCCAAAGAAGCCACGCCGCTTTCAAGGCGTGGAGTATTCACATCGCCCCGCCGACGAAGAGATCGATTCGGCTGTGAAATATATTCGTAGTCAACGCTAAGCTTTGACTAAAAAAATTCTTTCGCGGTATCTGGGCGTCACCGCCATACACAGGAAGAGGAAAACGTGGAAGCCGATCTGGGAATGAAGGAAGTCTTTGGGAACACCCTTCCGAGGACGTTATGGCCCATACGCTTAAAGCCTAAAGACGATGAACTTCTGTCATCATGGATAACTCGCCTTTCGATGGCCCACGGTTTATCCGTATCTAGATTTTTGTCTGCCGTATATACGAAGATCTCTAATCCATTCAATCTTATGTCTGTGGATATCGACAACTCCATTAGGGCTGACTTGACGTTTTTACTAGCGCAAAGGACAGGCACACCCGTAGACAGGGTAACATTAACCACTCTCGCCGTTTACGAAGGGATATTATACGAGAGGCATGGTCGAACAGGTAGAAGGCAAGGGATAATACCTGTGGCTCGAAGCCATGTACGAAGAAGACATGGTTTGCAATTTTGCCCGCAATGTCTATCGGAAGATAGCGAACCGTTCTTTAGGCGCAGGTGGCGATTGGTTCCCTTTGTTTTTTGCGCGAAGCATAAGGTGCAATTATTTGACCGCTGTACGGCATGCGGAAACGTGGTCGATCTCTACGCAAACACCAAGTCGTCAACGGACTTAGTATCTAGAGATGCTATAACGCGCTGCTATTCTTGCCATTCAGACTTACGAGAAACTACTCACGCAGCCACGCCATGCGTCCCATCTCAGGATGAAATCAGATTTCAAGAAAAACTGCTGAACGCTCTCGAACAGCGCTGGGTTGAAGTAAGGAAAGACTCGCGAGTTTATTCACTCTCGTATTTCATAGTGCTGCGCCGGTTAATGAAAATGCTCTTGCATAGAAGAAAGGGTGCAGACCTTCGTAAGAAGATTAGCCAAGCATCGGGGATTGAAATGTTTTCGATCTCCTATCCGAACACAAATTCTTCTGTAGAGGATTTAGATGTCTATCATCGCAGAAATTTGCTCAATATGGCCAGATGGCTTCTTACAGACTGGCCGGAGAGATTCATCGAGTTTTGCAAAACGAACGACATTCGCTGCGATACATTATTCGGGAATCACACCAATTATCCGTTCTGGTACTGGAGTGTGGTGCGGGAGCATTTAGACGGCTCGTACTACACGCCGTCCGACGAGGAGATCAGGTCGGCGCTCATTTATTATCGCGAGATAGTTCATGGACACTACGATTCAAAGCCTGAAGTGCTAAAACGTGTATCAACTTTCTTAAGAACCGTGACGCCATTTCGAAGGAAAAAGTTTTTCAGTTTATTCAACATTCCAGATTTACCTAAAACTCCTAGAAGAAAAATATTTTATGAAAAGCTCATAACCAAACCTCAACAGGGTCCTCGTTATTTATCTGACGCCCTTTGGGAGAAAATCGAGCCGCTTATTCCACACATAAGGCGTGAGAAGAATACTCCAGATGACCGCACAATTTTGAATGCGGTATTGTACGTACTGCTCGGCGGTTGTACTTGGAAGAAGCTTCCCGCCGAATTCGGTAAATACCTGATGGTTTACTACAGGTTTCAGAAGTGGAGGAGAGCAGGTAGTTTTGAGCAGATCTGGCCTCTATGCGCAGGATTATATGATAATCAAGATTATTTACTCAGCATTACTAGCACAAAATGAAGCATTGATTGGTGTAATAGTCATGTCTTTGACTACGTAATAGGTTTGCCTATAGATTCAGAGTTTTGCCTACAAAATACTGTTAGGGATGATTACCGGCGAGCGATGCTTCTAATAACAGAAAAAGCTTTGGTCAGCCCCATAGCCATCACGAAACTCACAACATAGCGCACGTTGATCCACCGCGCCTTCCATTTCTTTCCATGATGAAGTGCAGCAAAATATTCCTTCCGCCAATCAGCGACAAGTGGCCCAAAGACTTGTTCAACTATTCTTGGCGAATAAAAGAAATTCACCATCAGTAGAAGCTTTGCGCCGGGAGCCTTATGGAGCCGTTTAGCGGATGTCGTCTTCCCATTCCTTGCTAGTGGAATTTTATCAGAAATAGCTTGGCATATTTGCTTCATCATGTACCAAAGTACTGAGATTACCTGCCAGAATACCCAGACTACCGTGCAGATTATTGTGCCAATGATAAGAAATAACAAGAGAGGCATAATTAACATGGCCATGAAACCTGTTACCCCAGCAGATGATATCCCTACCGCTACGGCAGGGATGAACATGCTAATAAAAAAACATGCCCACTTAATCCTATAAGAAAGATAAGGATTATCCATCTCATCAAATCCTTACTGGCTCTGCTTGTAAGATAGCCCATGCTGCTTGGTATGCTGCAAACACACGCTGCCCACTCCCGGTAATACGATACAAGCGTCGTGGGATACCAATTTCAGGTGCAATGCGGGCTTCCTGCTTTGAATCTATGAACCCTTTCTCCTGCATTCGCTGCAAGGTTACATAGATCGTCCCGCGCTTCAACTCTCCGTTCGATGCTTCTACCATTTCTAACCCATAGAGTTCCCGCCCGTTACTAACAAGCATCTCTAAAATTAGCACTTCTTTACGGGAGAGATGGGGAAGATCAGATGTTGGAGTGCTGTTATTTTTCTTTCGCCAAGCCATCGTATCTATCCTGTCTTACAAAGTGTAAGTAACGAATCCTACAATACTCTCCCTTAATTCTGGAGTCAAGGAGTTTTCACAAGAAATAGCTCCTTTACGAAAATTACGCAGGAGCTATATTCAATACTGTGGACAGTTTTTGATGGCAAAAAGCTTAGCAAATCAGCCGGTTTTCGCGTGGTTTTGAATTAAATGCAAGTTAGCTCCACGAGCCGACTTTGATTAAATTCAGCCGCGCCTGAAGAATCAATAACTTACGAAAATCGCGGCTCTAAAACTGTCAACAGTATTGATATTGGAACATGCGTAGATTAACGAAGCCCTCTGCAAGCCACTTTGTTACAACCTAAGTCTGCACCGTCGCTGGCTACTCTTTGTATGACGTATAATCAAGAAGATAACCACGGCCATGAGAGGGCCTAAAGTAGAGACGAGCATCATGCTCCAGAGGAGGACCAGCTCAAAACCTTCCACAGTATGCACCGCTCTGTTCGGCAACATTTCTGTTAGGATAAAAATGAAAATGTTCGCCATCAATGTAAATCCTCCTAAACTAAAATATTTGCATTTACTTCTGTCATAATTTGCATGAAAGGTAGCATCAATTGGTGTAATAGTCGCAGGTTTTATTGTGCGTTCGCATCATTTGATGTAATTCACAATCCTGCTTGACCATGCTCTCTATTGTGCGTTAATATAATCCGAACGAACGTTCGAACGGCCAGACGGATTGTTGATTTCGGGCGATATTTGCTGGCCGTTCTCTGCGCTCTTGATAATTTTCGACCGATTGCGGGAATAAAGCTTAATGGTTAATTTCGAGACTTCGCCGGAACACTACTGCCACTGGAAACTGAGTTTGGACGCAGCTATAGCAACGCTCTCTATGGACGTGCAGGAGGACGAGACGCTGGGCGATGGCTACAAGCTCAAGCTCAACTCTTATGATCTGGGCGTTGACATTGAGTTGGCCGACGCGGTTCAGCGCCTGCGATTCGAGCACCCGGAGGTGCGCGTTGTTATCATCAAGAGCCTCAAGCCCAGAATCTTCTGCGCTGGCGCTAACATATACATGCTGGGCACATCGCCTCACGCTTTCAAAGTAAATTTCTGCAAGTTTACGAACGAGACACGCTGCGCGATTGAGGATGCTTCCCATCATTCGGGACAAAAATATATTGCTGCGCTCAATGGCACGGCGTCGGGCGGCGGCTATGAACTAGCTATAGCATGCGATGAGATTTATCTGGTTGACGATGGGAACTCCGCTGTTTCTCTTCCAGAAGTTCCGCTGCTGGGCGTACTGCCCGGCACAGGGGGCTTAACAAGGCTCGTTGACAAGCGCAAGGTGCGCCGCGACCGCGCGGATGTTTTCTCTACGCTCGCCGAAGGATTGAAGGCAAAGCGCGCTAAGGATTGGGGACTGATTGACGGCTTCTTTCCGACGAGCAAGTTTGAAGAATCAATCAGCGCGCTTGTAAAGAAGCGGGTCGAAGAAGATGGACAAAAGAACGCAGTCACGGGCATCAAGCTCAACCCGCTTCAAGTCGAAGCAAGTGAATCCGTGCGCGAGTATAAGTATGTGAGTTTGAGACTCAACCGCGAGAAGCGTTATGCGGATTTGACGGTGCGCGCACCCCTGTCGAATCTGCCCACAGACCCGGAAGAGATTCAGAAGCTTGGTGATTCCTACTGGCCGCTTCAGGCTTACCGCGAGTTGGACGACGCGCTGCTTCACCTGCGCGTTAACCATCTCGAAATCGGCCTCGTCCTTCTTCGCACGGAAGGTGACATTGACAACGTGCTCGCAGTTGATAAAACGCTCGCTGCAAGTCGTGACCACTGGCTCGTGCGCGAAATTCTGCTGCACATGGCTAGAGTTCTGCGCCGTCTCGATCTCACGGCTAAAAGCTTCTTCGCATTGCTCGAACCCGGCAGTTGTTTTGCAGGAAATCTGCTTGAGCTTGCTATGTCAGCGGATCGCACTTACATGCTGAACAACCTGGACGAGAAGGTCTGGATTGCCACGAGCGAATTGAACGCGGGCGCGTTTCCGATGAGCAACGGCTTGACCAGATTGCAATCGCATTTCCTGGCCGAGCCTGAAAAGGTCGAAGAGATTCTCAGTCACGAAGAGAGATTCGACACGGAAGAGGCGGAAGAGGTTGGTCTGGTCACGTTCGCGCCTGACGACCTTGACTGGGAGGACGAAGTTCGCGTGGCGATTGAAGAGCGCACATCTCTATCGCCGGACGCGCTCACAGGCATGGAAGCGTCCCTGAGATTCGCCGGGCCTGAAACGCTTGATACCAAAATCTACGGGCGGCTGACGGCCTGGCAGAACTGGATTTTCCAGCGCCCCAACGCCGTCGGCCCGCAGGGTGCGCTCACGAACTACGGCAAGCCGACTCAGCCCCAGTTTGACTATAAAAGAACGTAACGGCGGTGATGCGTGATGCGTGATGCGTGATAAGAGAAAAGCTTCTGGTTCTTTCTTATCACTTATCACTCACCACTTATCACTGCCTCGAAGAGGCAATCATGGAATTATACGAACGCATTCCTAACAACGTGAATCTGTCGGAGGACAAAGGGCTGCAACGCGCATTAGAAAAATGGCTGCCGAACTATTTGAGATGGTGGCGCGAGATGGGGCCTGAAGGTTTTCAGGAGAAGGATGTTTACCTGCGCACCGCCGTTAGCGTTGAGCCTGAAGGCTGGGCGCATTTCGATTACGTGAAGATGCCGGATTATCGCTGGGGCATTTTCCTGAAACCTGCCGACGCTGACGCGCGCGTCTGTTTCGGAGACAATATAGGCCAGCCCGCTTATCAGGAAGTTCCCGGAGAATTTCGCAACGCCTTGCGCCGCATTATCGTCACGCAGGGCGACACAGAGCCTGCGTCTGTAGAGCAACAGAGACAACTGGGCAAGACGTGTCCCTCGCTCTACGATCTCAGAAATCTTTTTCAGGTGAACGTGGAAGAAGGCCGTCACCTGTGGGCTATGGTCTACCTGCTACAGAAATATTTCGGGCGCGACGGGCGTGAAGAGGCCGAGACGATGCTTGAGCGCCGCAGCGGCAACCCGGACAAGCCGCGCATTCTGGAAGCATTCAACCAGCCCTGCGACGACTGGCTCAACTTTTATTGCTTCACGATGTTCACAGACCGCGACGGGAAATATCAACTGGCCGCGCTAGCCGAATCCGGCTTCGAGCCTCTGGCGCGTACATGCCAGTTCATGTTGACGGAAGAAGCGCATCATCTATTCGTGGGCGAGACTGGCGTTGGCCGCGTAGTCAAGCGAACAGGGGAGTTGATGAAAGAGGGCGACGTGCGAGAGCTTGGCGGCATACCGCTAGACATACTTCAGAAGTACATCAACTTCTGGTTCAGCTACTCGCTCGATCTATTTGGCGGCGAGATAAGCTCTAACTCTGCGGACTTCTTCGCGGCAGGATTGAAGGGACGCTACCAGGAGCGGAAGAAGTACACGGAGCACACAGCCGCGAACGAAATTTTCACTCTGACGGTTGTAGAAGACGGCCATCTTGTGCCGCGCGAGATTCCTCTTCGCAACGCGCTGAACGAAGTGCTGCGCGGCGAATACGTGCGCGATTGCGAGCGCGCCATGACTCGCTGGAACAAGTATCTTGCAGATGCAGGCCAGACCTCTCAGCTTTACCTGCCAAGCACTCGCTTTCATCGTCACGTCGGCGAATACGCCGGACACAGCTTTGATGTTGTGGGCAATCTAATCACGAAGGAAGAGTTTGAAAGCAGGCGTAACGAGTGGCTGCCCGTGATAGAAGACCGCGAATACGTGCGCAGCCTGATGCACCCTGTAACGGAACCCGGCAAGATAGCCAACTGGATTGCGCCGCCTACAGCAGGCATCAAGGGGCTGCCGTTTGAGTTCGAGTACGTGCGACTTTAAGGATTTTTTCATTGATACCATTTTTCATCTGATTCATTAAGCAATTTTTAAAATGAATTAAATGAAAAATGGATGAATGAGAAAATTGAGTCAATGAACCAATCTACGGATTTTTCACGCCACGATCAGAAGCTTGAGTTCATACTGCGCACAGCCGCGCGCATATTCGCGGAGAAGAATTATCATTCGACTTCGATGCGCGACATCTCGCGTGCGACGGGCGTGAGCCTTTCCGGGCTTTACCATTACTGCAAATCGAAAGAGGAGCTTCTTTTCTTAATTCAGGGCAACTGCTTCGGGCGCGTGCTCGAAAGGCTCGAAGAGCGATTGAAAGAGGTGAATGAACCCGTTGAGAGGCTGCGCCTGTTCATAGAAAACCATCTGGCGTTTTTCGCCGCGAACATGGCGGAGATGAAGGTGCTATCGCACGAGGCGGAATCGCTGGCGGGCGAGATGCACGAAAGAGTTTCCGGCAAAAAGCAGAAGTACACGCGCCTGGCTCGAAAAATTCTTGGCGAGGTTCAGCGCGAGACTGCGAAAGATAGCAGGCTCGCGGAAATTGACCTGACTGTAGCTACATACGCGCTTTTCGGCATGATGAACTGGATTTACAACTGGTATGACCCGGCGGGTGCGCTCACCGTTTCGGAACTGGTTGAATCGGTGACGCGCCTTTTCCTCCACGGCTTTCTTGGCAGCGCGCGTACTGAGAAGTTAAACTTTGCGCCGAGCGGCACGTCCGAACAGTTGAGCGTCTGGCGAGCGCCAGCCGAAGCGGAGCAGTAAGCTACAGAACGATTTAAGTGTTCGACCAATCTTCCACAGGAGACAAACGAACGATGCGACGTTTATGCATTGCGATTATCTTTTCGGCACTTCTCTTCTCGCTTGCGGGCTGCAAGCCGAGCAACACTGCCAACAATGGCGCAAAGACATCGCCTGCGGCGCGGGCGGCAGTCGCAGATCAGGAGTTGATAGAGGCTTCCATAAGCGGCGACGCGGCGCGCGTGAAAACGCTGCTTGACCAGGGCGCGAATCCGAATGCGCGCGACGCGGACGGGCGCACGCCTTTGACCGAAGCCGCATGGCGCGGGCACACAGAAGTCATCAAGCTCCTTCTTCAGAAAGGCGCTGACCCAAAGCAGAAGAAGAACGACGGCGAGAACGCCATCTCGATTGCGAAAGCGCGCAACCAGCAGGAAGCACTCTCGCTTCTAGCGCCCGGCGAAACGGTCAGCTCGTCAAACTCTTCCAATACTTCAAACTCCGCTAACGCAGCAAGGACGCAAAGTAATTCCAACGCGAAGCCGTCGCCTGCTGCCAATCACAATGGAAGATAAGAGGCTCTGACTCAGAATTCGTCAGATGAATTTTCCGAAGGAGTGAATCAACGTGGCCGAAGCCGAAGCGACAGTTAAGGGAGAAGAGACGGTGGGCAATCTGGTGCATTCGAGCGTGCGTGACGGCGTAGCAATCCTGACGCTCAACGACCCGCCGTCGAACGCCTATTCTTACGAGATGATGCGGGAGCTTGATCGCTCCATACTGGCCGCGCGCATGGATGAAAGCGTGCAGGTCATCATCATACGAGGACAGGGCGAGAAATTTTTCTGCGCGGGCGCAAACATACGCATGCTCTCCGAGATGACGCCCGAATTCAAATACTACTTCTGCCTGCACGCCAACGAAACTCTCTCACGCCTTGAGCAAACGCCCAAGCTTGTCATCGCTGCGATTAACGGCCACTGCGTCGGCGGCGGCCTTGAAGTGGCAATGGCCGCAGACATTCGCATCGCGCGGCGCAATGCTGGCAAGATGGGCTTGCCGGAAATCACTCTGGGCGTTCTGCCCGGCACCGGCGGCACGCAGCGCCTTGTGCGCGTGGTCGGGAAATCCAGAGCGATTGAACTGATGACGACGGGCGAGCTTTTCAGTTTCGAGAAGGGACAGGAGATAGGACTGCTCAACCATGTCTTCGACGCTGAAGGGGTCGAGCAATTTTTCGAGCAGGTGATGGATTACGCCCGAAAATTCACGACGCCTGGCAAAGCTGCGCGCGCCGTAGGCCGCATCAAGCGCAGTGTGCAATCCGGCGCAGAGATTCCCTTCGAGTACGCGCTTGCGCTCGAACGCGAATTGCAACAACAGCTTTTTCAATCCGACGACGCGCGCGAAGGACTCGACGCATTCGTCAACAAACGCGCGCCGCAGTTTAAGGGAAAGTGATGAATGCAGAGTGCGGAGTGATGAATGAGAAAAAAGTCTTTAATTCATCACTCTGCACTCTGCATTCATCACTACTTTTATGGAGCACATTAAAATAAGTGAAGAGCCGGGTATCCTGACGATTACGCTGAATCGCCCGGAGAAGCTGAACGCATTCATAGGGCACATGCGGCGCGATCTGGCCGAGGCGCTTGAGCACGCGGGGAGCGACCGTAGCCTTCGCGTGGTTGTTATCACGGGCGCGGGACGCGCCTTTTGCGCGGGCGGCGACGTGACGTACATGAACGACATTGCGGAGCGCGACGACGAGGAAGAGTTCGCCCGGCTGCTCGGCGCTGGCCGCCGCGTCGTCACCGCCATTCGTGAAATGACGAAACCCGTGCTGGCTTCTATAAACGGCGCTGCTGCGGGCGCTGGATTCAACCTCGCTCTCGCATGCGACCTGCGCATAGCCTCAAGCGAGGCCACTTTTGCGCAGTCGTTCGTCAAAGTCGGACTGCACCCGGACTGGGGCGGTACATATTTTCTGCCGCGCATAGTTGCGCCGAACAAAGCGCTTGAGATGTTCCTGCTGGGAGATGGTATTGATGCCGGAGAGGCGTTGCGTCTGGGCATAGTCAACCGCGTTGTCGCGCCTGAAGAGTTGGAAACTGAGACACGCAAACTGGCCCAAAGATTGTGTGATGCGCCGCCCGTATCGGTCGCTGCGGTGAAGCACGCCGTTTACATGAGCGACCACACGAGCCTGGACGAGATGCTTCAGTACGAGACAGAATCTCAGCTACGTTGCTTTCAATCCAAAGACGGGCGCGAAGGGTTAAGGGCTTTCATTGAAAAGCGCAAGCCCCGTTTCACCGGAAGATAATCGTAGAGGCAAAGGACTTGCCCTTTGCTCGCCGCGCATATGCGCGAAATCAGAATTCATCGTCTAGCGGTAATACGGGCGGAGGAATTATCCCTGCTTCTACAATATGAAACTAGCAAATAAAATCGCTTTGATTACAGGCGGCGGGCGCGGCATAGGTCGCGCTATCGCCCTTGCGTTTGCTCGCGAGGGGGCAAGCATAATAGTTGCGGCTCGAACTACCGAGCAGGTCGAGCGTGTTGCGGATGAGATTAAAGCTGAATGCGATGTTGAAACGCTGGCCGCGTCGTGCGACGTTTCGGATAGAGAAGCTGTCGAGCGGCTTTTTCAGATTTCAGCGGAAAAGTTCGGACGAGGCGTGGACATTTTAGTCAACAACGCAGGCATCGCAGAGAGCGCGCCGATTGTGAAGACGGACGACGAACTCTGGCAGCGTCATCTGGCAATCAACCTTACTGGCACGTTCTACTGCACGCGAGCGGCGCTTCCCACAATGATAGAGCGCGGCTGGGGGCGCATCATCAATGTGGCGTCAATCGCCGGCAAGACGGGCGCGCCTTATATCGCGGCCTATTCCGCGTCGAAGCATGGCGTTCTGGGCTTGACGCGCTCGGTCGCTCTGGAAGTTGCGATGAAAGGCATCACGGTCAACGCCATCTGTCCGGGCTACGTCGAAACAGAGATGACAACGCGAGCAATCGAGAGCATCACTGTGAAGACAGGCAAGAGCGAGGCGGACGCTATCGCAGCGATCAGTCGCATGAGCGCGCAGAACCGTCTTATCACGCCCGAAGAGGTCGCATCGCTCGCGCTCCTCCTGGCTTCTGAGGACGGGCGCGGCATTACAGGCCAGTCTATTAACGTTGACGGCGGAAGCATACTGTTTTAATTGCGGAACGCGGAGTTGAAGAACTGAATTAAATTTGAATTAATGGTTTCTTCAACCTGCTTTCCAATCCGCAATCCGAATTCCGAAATCGAAAATGTCTTTCAAACACATCAACCCGCCTTCGCTCGGCAAGCCAAGCGGCTACACAAACGGCCTGCTTACGATGCCCGGCGTGCAGCTGCTTTTCATAGCGGGGCAGATCGCGTGGGATGAGCGGCACGAGATAGTGAGCGATGATTTCGTAGAACAGTTTGACCGGGCGCTGGGAAATGTTCTGGCTGTTGTCAGCGAAGCAGGCGGAGCGCCGGGCGGCATCGCGCGTCTGGTCATCTATGTCACGAATAAAAAAGAGTATGCCGAGCGAACGCGCGAGATTGGCGAACGCTGGCGCGCGTTGATGGGGAGCAACTACCCCGCGATGACGCTCGTAGAGGTTAAGAGCCTGCTGGAAGATCGCGCAAAAGTTGAGATTGAAGGAATCGCTGTTCTTTAGTGATAAGTGATAAGAATGTGAATGGTGAATGGAAGGGATGCTTTTTCTATTCACGATTAACGATTTACGATTCACAGCTTTTCACTCATCACTTATCACTTGAATATGTTGCACCCCAAAAGTTTTCTTTACGAAGTTAGCGAGGGCGTGGGCTGGATTACATTAAACCGCCCCGAACGATGATACGCGCTGACGTTCGAGGTTTATCGTGAGTTGACGGATGCGTTCAAGGCTTTGCGCGATGAAGATGAGGTGCGAGCCGTTGTTATAACGGGCGCAGGTCGCGCTTTCTGTTCGGGCGGCGACGTGCATGACATCATTGGCGAGTTATTCAAGCGCGATATGCAGGGTCTTCTTCAGTTCACGCGCATGACGTGTGAACTGGTGAGCAACATACGCGCGCTCCCCAAACCTGTGATAGCGAGTTTGAACGGAACTACGGCTGGCGCAGGCGCGTGCATAGCTCTGGCTTCGGACATACGCATCGCAAGCAGCGCAGCCAAGATCGCCTTTCTATTCGTGCGCGTAGGTCTTTCGGGCGCTGACATGGGCGCGGCTCATCTGCTGCCCAGACTGGTCGGCCTTGCTAAAGCGACAGAGCTTCTTTACACGGGCGATTTTCTGTCGGCTGAAGAGGCCGAAAGAATCGGTCTATATAACCGCGTCGCTCAGCCGGAAGAGTTAGAGGGCGTTACGCGAGGGTTGGCCCAAAAACTCGCGCGTGGGCCAGCCTTCGCACTAGCGATGACGAAAGAGATGCTCAACCGCGAAATGGATGTGAGTTTTCAGATCGCTCTCGAATGGGAAGCGCAGGCGCAGGCCATCTGCATGCAGCACCCTGATTACCGCGAAGCCTACGAAGCGTTTGTAGAAAAACGCGAGCCGAAATTCAGCGGGGTAAAAGGGTAAGAGGGGAAATGGGTAAAAGTAGAAGGCAGAAAGAACGCCGCTTTCTCTTGCTTCTTCCCTTTCCACTCTTCCCCATTTCCCCTTTTACCCTTAATCTTTTCCCATGATTGCCGACCGATTCATACAGCAGACTCCATTCTTCACGGACGAGCAGCGCGAATTGGCTGAGAGCGTGGCGAGTTTCGCGGCGCGCGAGATAGAGCCGCGAGCGAGTGAAGAGGCAGAGACGGACGCGCAGTTTCGCGGATTCGTTAGCGCTCTGGCGCAGGCAGGGTTGCTGCGTTATGCGGTTGCCGATGCGGGCAAGCCTCTGGGCGTGCGCTCGCTCTGTTTGATACGCGAGGCGCTCTCCTACTCTTCGTCGCTCGCAGACCTGGCTTTCGTGATGCAGGGTTTAGGAACCTTTGCCATTAGCCTCGCCGCGCCCGATCACGTGCGCGATTTCTGGCTCGCGCGCGCCGCGCAGGGGAAAGCTGTGGCGGCTTTCGCGCTGACAGAGCCGGACGCGGGTTCGGATGTCGCTGCGATTAAAACATCGGCGCGGTTAGAGAGAACTGATGAAGGCGGCGAATTCTATATCATAGAGGGGCGCAAGCGTTTTATCTCGAACGCAGGGGTCGCAGACTTTTACACTGTCTTCGCTCGCACAGGAACCAAGCCGGACGGGCGCGCGGAGCTATCTGCATTCGTCGTGGGCGCGCGTATGCCCGGCTTCTCCGTGCGCCAGCGCACAGAGATGATAGCGCCGCATCCCATAGGCGAGATCGAATTCAATAACTGCCGCGTGCCAGCAGAAGACCGTGTTGGAAACGAAGGCGACGGTTTTCGTCTTGCGATGCAGACGCTGGACACTTTCCGCGCGAGCGTGGGCGCTGCCGCTTGCGGAATGGCTCGTCGCGCACTGGATGAAGCAATCGCTTACTCTAAAACTCGCCAGCAGTTCGGACGCGCTCTATCCCAGCATCAGATGATTCAGGAGAAGCTGGCCGACATGGCTACCGAACTGGACGCCGCTCGCCTGTTGGTCTATCGCGCCGCTTACCTGAAAGATTCCGGCTCGCAATCGGTCACGCGCGCCGCGAGCGAAGCCAAGCTCTTCGCAACGGAATCGGCCTGCCGCATCATAGACCAGGCGCTACAGATTCACGGCGGCACAGGATTGCTGCGCGGCCACATCATCGAACGCCTCTACCGCGACGTGCGCGCTTTGCGCATCTACGAAGGTACGAGCGAGATTCAGAAACTGATAATCGCCAACCAGCTTTTGAAAGAGTGAAGGAACTATGCGTCCACTTTCGCCTGACACAACACCTGAAGCTCAAGCGATGCAGTTCGAGTTGATGCGCCGCATCCCCGTCTGGAAACGTCTCGCTCTAACATGCGAACTCATTCAAACAACGCGCGCACTGATGCTCACAGACCTGAGCCGCCGATACCCGCAAGCTAGCGAAGAAGAGTTGCGTCGCAGATTCATTGCCAGAATTCTGACACGCGATGAAGTAGTGCGCGCTTACGGGTTCGACTCGGAAGAGTATGCCGGGTGAAACTTATGGAAAGCCCGCTGGCAGTTTTATTGCAGGTAACGCATGTGCTCGACGAGCAAGACATAAGCTACGTGGTCGTCGGCTCTTTCGCCAGCTCGCTATGGGGATTGTACAGAGCAACCGGCGATGTTGACATCGTAACCAATATTAAGCTTGAGCAGATCAACTCTTTCGTCGCCGCATTAAGAGATGATTTCTACATTGACGAGCAGTCCGTCCGCCGCGCCGTTCTACGCAAAGCATCTTTCAACGCCATTCACTTCGATTCAGTTTTCAAGATTGACATCTTCGTCGCGTCGTCTGATGAATTCAGCAGGCAACAATTAGCACGACGACAACCGGAGAAAATAGCGCCCGATATTGAGCAAACCATCTACATCGCCACAGCAGAAGATACTATTCTGGCTAAGCTGAGGTGGTATCGGGCAGGTGGCGAGAGTTCAAACACACAGTGGACGGACGTGCTTGGAATCATAGGGACGCAAGGTAAGAGTTTAGACTTTAACTACTTGCGCGATTGGGCGGATTGGTTAAGCGTTAGTGATTTGCTTGAAAGAGCTTTAGTGGAAGCGCGTTAGTCCGTTAGACTTTCATCTACTAAGCCATGTCATAGACTCAGATATTGATAGTTGCCAATCAGCTTTTGAGAGAGTAGATAAACATCTCGACATGAAAATTAATATCATAGGTGCCGGGCCAGCCGGATTGTATTTCGCGCTATTGATGAAGAAGGCGCAGGCTGGGCATGAGATTACTGTTTACGAGCGGAATGCGCCGGACGATACGTTCGGGTGGGGCGTGGTCTTTTCCGACAAGACTCTATCTTACCTGCAAAGGAATGATGAAGAGACATATCAAAAAATAACGGATAGCTTCGAGATGTGGGACAACGTTGATGTTGTCCACAAAGACGAGAAGGTCACGATTCGCGGGAACAAGTTTTCCGGCATCGCGCGCATAAAGTTGCTGAACATCTTGCAGGAACGCTGCGAAGCGCTCGGAGTTGATTTGCGCTTTCGCATGGAAGTCTCTGACGTTGAAGAACTGAGACAGTCTGGCGATCTGCTTGTCGGCGCGGACGGCATCAACTCTACGGTGCGGCAGAGGTACGACCTGTTTTTCAAGCCCTCTCTGGATACGCTTAACAACAAATATATCTGGTACGGCACGCGCCAGCTATTTCACGGGTTGACGCTCACGTTCCGCGAAATGGAAGCGGGCGTGTTCGCGGCTCATTCCTACAAGTTCAACGAGACGACCAGCACTTTCATCGTCGAATGCGACCCGCAGACATGGGCCAACGCGGGATTTGAAAATAAAAGTGACGAGGAAGCGCGCGAATATCTGGCAAAGGTTTTCGCAAACGACCTGCACGGCCACGAGCTGCTATCGAATAACTCAAAGTGGATAAATTTCATCAACGTGCGGAACGCGCACTGGAGTTATGAGAACGCAGTCCTCTTAGGCGACGCGCTGCACACGGCGCACTTTTCCATAGGCTCAGGGACGAAACTGGCGCTGGAAGACGCGATTGCTCTGAGCGATTGTTTCAAGCAGACTGGTGATGTGAGAGCGGCGCTCGCAGAGTTTGAGAAAGTTCGTAAGCCTGTAATCGAAGAGTATCAGGAGGCCGCTTACGAGAGCCTGCATTTTTTTGAGAACGCGCGTGATTTCATGCACCTTGCGCCGCTGCCCTTCGCGTTCAAGCTGATGACTAGAAGCAAGCGTATTGATTACGAGAACCTGAAGAGGCGCGACCCGCAGTTCATCGCAGCCTACGAGCAGGCGGGCGGCTGACAAGATAAACATGATTGCAGAAGATATGCAGAGGAATTTGAAATTAGAACTCATCTCATAAATAATCTGGTAGTTGGTGGGAGCCGCATAAACATTGGCTCAAAATGATGCTGCAACTATTTATTGGATGGCTTCTAAAAGATTTCTCTTCGTCCCTTGCTATAACTCATCTGAACACCGGATATGTTGGCCGTCTTGGCTGCGTGGCCGGTCTTCTTCTCAACTGCTCAAGAGCAATCTGCACTGCTCTCTCCAGTTGAGGGTCGCGCCCCGCGCGCCAGTCCGCAATAGTAATCTCCACTTCAATGTCCGGCGCAACGCCGTGATTCTCTATGTCCCAGATTCCTCTAGTGGGGTTGTACCAGCCCCAATCAGGCACGTTGATTCTGCCGCCGTCAATCAAATCCTGACCGGAAGCCCCGACGCCCAACCCGGATGTTCTCTTCCCCACAATCGGCCCGATGCCCGACTGCCTCCACATCCACGCCAGTGTGTCGCCGCCAGAGCCTGCCATCTCGTTAATGAGCATCACCTTCGGCCCGTTAATCATTCCGACGGGCATACTAATATCTCCGCCTTCGCGCGGGACTGCGCTCTGCAAGGGCGCGCGCCTGAGCGCTTCTATGATGTAATCCGCGCCGACGCCCCCTGCGTTGAAACGCTCGTCCAGGATTAAGCCCTGCCTGTCCAGTTGCGCGTAGAACTCTCGATTGAAAGTCTCGTAGCCGTTCGTAGAAGTATCCGGCAAGTAGATGTATGCCAGTCTTCCGCCGGATAGTTCTCGGACTCTGCGACGGTTACGCTCGATCCAATCGTACTGGCGAAGCGCGTACTCGCTTGCAAGGGGTACGACCTTGAAGGTGCGTGCGCCTTGCCCGCTTCCTTGCGCAGCAACTTTTATCTCTACAGGCTTGCCTGCTTTTCCAATAAAATACTGAAAGAGATTGCGCGCGACGCTCAACTCTTCGCCGTCAACCGCGAGAAGGTAGTCGCCTTCTCTCACGTCCAATCCGGGTTGGCCCAACGGCGCTTGCAAGCCTTCTACAGAATTGTTGCCTCTGTAAATGTGCGCGATACGGTAGCGGCCTCCGTCAACCTGAAAGTCCGCGCCGAGCAGCCCTATGTTTTCGCTCGTGCCGCCCGCAGACAGTGTGTCGCCGCCTTCAATCCCCGTGATGTGGCTGACGGAGAGTTGCGAGAACATATCGCGCCCCAGATGGTTCAAATCATCGCGCGTGACGATGTTCGGAAGGTAGGCGCGGTAATGCGCTGCAAGCTCGTCTAAATTTTGTCCGTGAAAGTGCGGGTCGTAGAAATATTCGCGCACCACATGCCATGCTTCATTGTAAATCTGTCTCCACTCGGCTCGCGGGTCAATCGTCATCTGCATGGGCTTCAACTGAATCACGCCCGCATCCCCACTGCTTGGCGGCGCGTCCGCTGAAACGACCGCCCATCTACCGGAACGACGCAGGAGCAGGCGGCTCCCGTCCGTCGAGATGCGATAAGTTCCAGCGCCTTCAATAAATTTTTCCGGCTTCTGCGTTCCTGTTACGAAGCGATAGAGCACGGGGCCGTCAACGACGAAGAGCACGCCGGGTTTGCCCGCCATCAGCCTGTCAGGGTTGCGCCCGTCCACCGGCACGCGCACGACTCGTCGATTGATGTCGTCAACGTCAATTCTAAACGAGCTACTTTCATCTGCGTTCTGTCTCTGATCTGCCAGAGCGGAGAGCGGCGACGGGTCACCGTTGCGCAGAACGACTGCGTAAAGGCTGCGTGTCACCTGCGGGCCGAACGGCATAGCGGACATGCCGTACTTGACAGGCCCGCTGTTTGTGCTCGCAGTGAAGTAAAGGTATCTACCGTTCAGATCGAAGGTGGGCCAGCGCGCGTCCATCTCTGCGCTCGAAACCTGCTGGCTCGCTCCGGTCTTCAGCGAGTGGACGAAGATTGCGCGCTGACGGTTCGCCTGGTATTTGCTGTAGGTGATCCATAGACTGTCCGGCGACCAGGACGGATGAAAGTATCTGGTGCCGTCCGTGTGCGTCGCCGTATCAACTTTAATAGCAGCCCCGCCCCTATCAAGATCAACGTACCACAGGTTCAGATGGCTGTCGGAGAAAGCAAGCTTTTTAGAGTCAGGCGACCACCCAAGCTCGTTGTAGAAAGACGGATGCTGTTCTATGGAGATGCGGCGCACCGCGCTATCCTGCCCGCCTTGAGCCGGACGAATGTGCAGTTGATACTCGCCCGACTCGTCCGAAAAATAGGCTATGGATTTTCCATCGGGTGACCAGACGGGATTGCGTTCCGCGACGCCTGAAGTTTTTGTCAGGTTAACGGATTCGCCGCTCTCTACATTTACCGTCAGGATTTCGCCGCGCGCTCCGAACAGAATCTGATTCCCGTTCGGTGAAAGGTTAATCGAGCCTAGCCAGCGCGCAGCGTCAATCGTGCGCGGCTTCACTTCAGGAAAATCTCCCGTGACGCGAACATCAACGTCATGCGTTGCTCCTGTTTTTAAGTCGAGAAGATGAACACGCCCATCCTGCACGAATGCTATCGTGTCGTCGAAAGCCGCAGCGGATTTGATGTCATATCTCTCGTATCGCGTCAGTTGAGCGACCTTCCTCGTCGCCGGATCGTAAGAGAAAAGATTTGCCGTGCCATCGCGGTCGGAGATGAAATAGAGCCTGTCGCCAGCCCACATGGGCGCGCGGTCATTCCCGCCGCCGCGCGGCACATCTTCTGTCGTGCCGTCCGCAAGGTTAAGAATAGTCACCCACGAGACAAGCCCGCCGCGATAGTTGCGCCACGAAAAATTGTTCGGAGAAAATAGCGGAGTGTAAGCCACACGCTTCCCGTCAGGCGCGTAAGAGCCATCAATGGCGGAAGGTATGGGCAGAGGCGTGGGGAATCCGCCCTCCCTGGGAATCGTGTAGAGACGATAGCCAAGATATGCGTAGCGGTCGCGGAAAGATGTGAAGAGAACGTTTTTGCTGTCAGGCGTCCAGCCTACGGTAAGGTCTGCGTCCGGGTGATAGGTCAATCGCTGAGGCTCGCCGCCCGAAGCCGCTACAACGTAAACGTCCCAGCTAAACGGGCCGCCCGCAGGATTGTATCTTGAGAAAGCCACCTGCGCGCCGTCGGGCGAGAAGACTGGAAGCCGTTCGAGCGCCGGGTGCGTCGTAAGACGATGAGCCTCGCCGCCGCTGCGCTCCATAATCCAGATGTCGCCTGCGTACTCGAAAGCAATCTGCGTGCGACTGAGCGCAAGCGATTGCAAAGGCATAGGCCCCTGCTGCTGCTGCGCCGCGCAAACTACAGAGGCGAGCGCTAAGCAGACGAGCAACGCAAGTGATAGCAAGATGATTTTCATCTTAGGATTTTGGACTCCATTAAGTTTTTGGCCGACCGATGGGGAGAGGCGACCCTGAAAAATTTACGAGCCTTGTTGAGAGAACACCGCGCGGCCTCCCTTCATGGCAATAAAATTCCGCGCCGCCGCGTCGCGCGAAGGATTATAGCGAAACATGAAGTAAGGCTAGCTTTATCGAATTATAAACTGGAACACCTTAATCCGTTATATTAGCGCGCATCTCTTGTTTTCGAGAATGCGCTGGAATACACCCACCTTGAGCCGCTGCCCTTAGCGTTCAAGCTGATGACTAGAAGCAAGCGAATTGATTACGAGAACCTGAAGAAGCGCGACCCGAAGTTTATAGCAGCCTACGAAGCCAATGGAGGATTAGAAGATGAGATATAGACGGGACATTATAACTGTATTGTCCCGCTCATCAGTATAGCACCCCCCAAAACATTAGGATTTCCACAGGGCAGGGGAGGCTAAAATTTAACTGTAATGTCCCGTTAGAATTTATTTGACTTGTTTCTGGCAGCTAAAATCTGCAATTATTCTTCGTTAATGCCATCAAGCGATCCTATAGCCCGTAGAATGCGCTGCGCTTCAACCGTGAGAAGTAAGAAATCTTCTTTCGTAAGGGGACGAGTATGCATGGTGCAGTTTCTAATTGGATAGAGTCGTTGGAAAGAAACCTGAACGTCCATCATGTTAATGAATTTCCCTTCAAACATGTCTTTCCAGTTATCCTTGCGGGTAATAATCCTTTCATAGTCAGTGAAGTCCGCATACCAAAGTATGGGCTGCTCTGTTTCACCTTTGCTCAAGGCAGTATCGCGCTTTTCTTTCCACTGTTTGTATATTTCTCCAGGTACTCGCTGCTTCGTCCAGCTCTGACCAAAGACGCTTTCCATTACCCCTATCAAAAACTCACGCAATCGGATTTCTAGGTTGGAAATGATGTCATAAGCTTTTAGAAGCCTTGCTTTAAGCTCTCTTTCCTCTTCTACTTCAGGATCGTCTGATACCTCTCTCTCATCTTCTTCGAGCGGGTAATATCCCATCTCGGCACTTGGGAACACTGGTGAGAACAGATCAGGCCGTAAGAGTCCTGACTGGAAAAGGGCATCATTATAAGCACTGGATGGAAATGCTGTGAGCCGTGCATCGAAGCCTTGGTCAAGGTAAAACTCTGTGCGCGCCTCTGCCTCAAACAAAATTGAATCCGTTAACTTAGAACTATCCCATCTTCCAAGAAGACTCTGAAGAGCATCCCGCTCTAAATTACCAAAAGGACTGGCGACGATTGCATTCCGCAAGGACATCAATCCTGTCATTCCTTCTATGGAATCTAAAGTAATTCTAGGACTCGGCCAACTAGGTTGAAGGGCAGCAATAGATGAGATCAAATCTTTTTGACTTGGCAAGAAAGCTGATATTGAAGCTGCCTCAAATAATTTTGAAGTATCAAACTGCGGCACCTTGAAAAGGTCTTTAAATTGGATACTTTCAAGGAATGTCTGCGCAGCACTACTATGAATGTTCATCTGCTCTCTTAAAGACTCCAAAGCGCTTTGGGCAGCACTGTGGACAGATAAAACATCGGGCAGTAGCGACTTATTAAGGGTATCGCGGAAATCTAGAAGTGACTTTGAATGCTCTTCTAACATCCAAGACATTGAAGGAGATAAGAAGTTATGTGTCTCAAGATGAGGGGGCTTTAGTAGTTCATTTATCTTAGAGACTTCCTCAAGCTTTGCAGCCCACAAATAATCTGGAAAGTTTCTCCGTCTTTCCTCTTCCTGACGAAGAAGTTCAGCCATAGATGAATTGAAAAACGGGTCTTTGTTCATAAAGTCCTTCCTAATACAAACCTCTTGTTCTTCCCCAATTTTACAATACTTCAACTCTTTCGTCTGCCTTTGAGAGCTAAGGCAATTTTAGAAAACTGCGCCAGCATCTAGTTCAACCGGAAGCACTTTATTTAACTTCAACTTTTGCCTTTATATTTTCTCTTCCCATCCGGGCGCAACCAATCTTCTACGGCCATCTTCGCTGAAAGTAATTCCTTCTTCGTCCAGATCAACTCTGTCCCAGAGCTTGCACGTCACCTGCTTGTGCGTCTGATCCAGTCCTTCGCAATAGTTTGTGTAAGTGCAGCGACGAATCTGCGCGCCATTTCCCGTTCTAACTTTTAGAAACCAGTCGGGGTCTGCCAGCGCTGCCCGCGCCAATCCCACTATGTCCGCTTCATTGCGTTGCAAGATACTTTCGGCCTGCTCGAATGTTGCTATGCCGCCCGTCGCTACGAGCGGCGTTTTGAAACCGGCTTCGCGTAGGGCGCGCTTGATGGCGGCTGCCAGCGGGATGTTGCGACCGAAAGGGCCTATCGCATCCGAGATAACAGTCGGCATGCACTCGTAACCGCTCTGTCCCGTGTAAGGATAGACGGCCCAGCCTACCTTCGGCTGCTTTGCGTCCTCGAACTTTCCGCCTTTCGAGATTGAGATAAAATCGAACCCGGCGCGCGCGAATTCAACGCCGAAGTAAACGGCGTCTTCGATGTGGCTGCCGCCCTTGATGACTTCATCCGCGAGAAAGCGCACGCCGACAGTGTAATCCGTTCCGACGCGCTCGCGCACTTTTCTGTAGACCTCCAGCGGCAGTCGCACGCGATTCTCTCTTGCGCCGCCGTAGCCGTCCTCGCGCGTATTCCGCGCGCTCAAAAACGATGCCATCGTGTAAGCGTGCGCGTAGTGAAGCTCTACGCCGTCGAACCCTGCCGCGCGCGCACGCTCTGCGGCGTCAGCGAAAATTCCGGGCAGGACTTCGGGCAGATTTTTTATGTGCGGAAGATTTACGTCTGTCACGCGCTCGCGGTAGCCGAAGCGCAAGCTCTCAAGCTCCCGCTCGTCCAGCACACGATCAAGCAACTCATCCTGCGCGTCGTTGAGAAACGCGAGCACTTCCGTCTCACTTTTATCCAACCACGACTCGTCACCGGACACGTGCGCAAGCGCTTCACGATGATTTCGATTGACCTTGAAAAATCGCTCGAAGAATTTCGCTTTTTCGGGACGGCGTTTTACCGTGAGGAAATCTATTATCTGAATGAAGAGGCGCGTGTGCCCACAGCTTGCCTCTTTCACGCTCTCGACAAGTTTTCGCAGTCCGGGAATGAACCGGTCGTGGCCTATGCGTAGCAGCGGCCCGCTTGGAATGTCCCTGACTCCTGTGGCTTCGACTACAATCGCGCCGGGACGCCCCCGTGCAAATCTTTTGTACCAGTCAAGATTGTCCCGCGTCACAAACCCGTCTTCCGTAGCGCGCCACGGAACCATAGCGGGAACCCACGTTCGGCTTTCAAGCCCGATTGGCCCGACATTGATCGGTCGAAACAACAATGAGCGCGCAGCCTCTTCCGCAGTAGGCCAGCGCGTTTCGGGAATGTTGTGACGAATGGAATTTGGAGGATGCCAGGTCATGTCAGGGGAAGTTTATCAGGTTTCACTCGGGCGCGAGTAATCCCATAGGATTCCAGTAGTAGGCTACTTTGAAAATATGAAGCTTGAGTAGCGGCGCATTAGTGCGTTGCCGGTAAGCAGAGTCAGCATTTTTACCGGATAAAAAATAAGGTGGTGATTCACAGCTTATGATGGGCTATTGGCCGCTCATAAGAAGGCCGGTTAACATTGAGCTTTATCTTTATCTCAAAACGCTATCATAAATTCTGAATCACTACCAAAAATAGCACCAACTCATAATTACCTCACTACTAGAAATAGCGCATAGAGAAACTGTTCTTCACATCTGAAACTCGCTCCGCATGGACGCGGGGCGCGCGTATGAATATACTGTTTTTAAGAGAAGTTTCATTTGAGCGATTATTTGGAGGAGCGGTTTTTGGCGGACGACCTACTAAAATGGCGCAGTCATTTTCCTATACTGGAGAAGACCGTGTATTTGATCTCGCACAGCCTCGGCGCTATGCCGCGTGAGACTTACGAGAGCCTGCAAGAGTATGCAGATGCATGGGCAACGCGCGGCGTTCGAGCATGGGCGGAAGGCTGGTGGGACATGCCCATGACTTTGGGCGACGAGGTAGCTCGCATCATAGGCGCAGAGGCGCAATCGGTCGTCATGCACCAGAATGTCTCAATCTGCCAGTCGCTCATACTCTCCTGTTTCGATCCAACGCCGAAGAGAAACAAGATTGTCTACTCGGAATTGAACTTTCCTTCCGTGATGTATGTCTACGAAGCGCACGCGCGCGAGGGAAGATTTCGGATAGAGACGGTGAAATCCGATGATGGTATGACTGTGCCGCTCGAACGAATGCTCGCGGCGATTGACGAACAGACGCTGTTAGTTCCCATCTCGCACGTACTATTCAAGAGCGCGTTTCTACAGGATGTTCGAGCGATTACAGAGCGAGCGCATAAGGTCGGCGCGCGTGTTGTGCTGGATACTTATCAATCTGCCGGGACTGTTCCCTTCAGCGTTAAGGATTTGAATGTTGATTTCGCAACCGGCGGTTCCGTTAAATGGCTCTGCGGCGGCCCCGGCGCTGGCTATTTATACGTGCGCCCTGACCTGCAAACCAGATTGGAGCCGAAGACTACGGGCTGGATGGCGCACGAATCGCCGTTCGCTTTCGAGGGTGGCGCGATTCGATATGCTCCTGGCGTCGCGCGCTTCCTGCACGGCTCGCCCGCCATTCCTGCGCTCTATGCCGCGCGAAGCGGCTACCGCATCATCAACGAGATCGGCGTGCCAGCCATACGCGAGAAGAACATACAACAGACACAGCGTTTGATAGAGCTTGCGGAAGAGGCCGGGTTCAACGTGAGCAGCCCACGCAACCCACAGCAGCGCGGCGGCACTATCACCGTTGCTGCGGATCACGCAGCGGCCATTACCAAAGAACTCATACGCCGCGAATTCATAGTTGACTATCGCCCCGGCGCAGGCGTGCGCATCTCGCCGCACTTCTACACGAAGGATGAGGAACTCGAACTCATAATCAAAGAGATGCGCAAGATTCTTGACACACGCGCCTACGCGGAGCACGAAGCAGCAGGCGCAGCGTTTTAGAGCGGTGACAAGTGATTGGTGATAAGTGATAAGAAAATCTGGAGTCTGAAATCTCGGAGTCTGGAGTCAAAAGCTTTTCTCTTATCGCTTATCACTCATCACTTATCACTTATCACTTATGAGCAAAGAATACGGAACTAATTCCCCGCTTTCTTACAACAAATATCTTCGTGTGCCGGATTTGATTGGCTTGCAGGAATGTTTGTCCGACCCGGCGCATCACGATGAGCTATTGTTCATCACGATTCACCAGACTTACGAATTATGGTTCAAGCAGATTCTTCATGAGGTTGATGCCGCCATCGTTCACATGAACGAAGATCGCGCGGCGCAGGCCGGGCGTGCGCTGGCTCGCGTTGTCGAGATTGAAAAGGTTCTGGTCGCGCAGATTCACATACTTGAGACGATGACGCCTATAAGCTTTCTGGCTTTTCGCGACGAGCTGAATCCTGCGAGCGGTTTCCAATCCATGCAGTTTCGTGAAATAGAGTTCTCTTCCGGGCTGAAGTCGAAAAACATCCTGCGTGAATTTCAAGTTGACGAGTTTGCTCTGAAGCGATTGACCGCGCGCTTTAACGGCCAGACGCTTGGCGAAGCCTTTTATGCTTATTTGAGTCGGCGCGGATTCGATGCCCCGGCGGACAGCGATTCACTTGACGAAGAAGAGAGACGAAAGTTTTACGGAAGACGCACGCGCGCCGTTCTGGAAGTGCTGACGCACTTCGAGGAGCGTTTTGAAGAGTTCCAACTCACCGAAAAATTGATAGAGCATGACGAATACTTTACTCTCTGGCGCTCGCACCATGTGAAGATGGTCGAGCGCATGGTCGGCTCGAAACGCGGCACCGGCGGCTCGGAAGGCGTCGGGTACTTGCGCACCACACTGGATAAAAAATTCTTTCCCGAATTGTGGGAAGCTCGCACCTATCTGGACATCAAGCACGGCGAGGCGGGCTGCCCATTCACCGGGCATAAATGAGGATCGAATTCCCCGAAAAATTTAATATGAGTGATTACTTCCTCTATCACAATGTAGAGGAAGGGCGCGAGAACAAGACGTGTCTCTATTACAACGACGAAACGTACACTTATGCCGAAGCCGTGCGTATGTCCAATCGCGCCGGAAACGCTCTGCGCGAGGCCGGCGCTAATTTGGAAGACCGCGTGCTGATTGTGCTGCCGGATTGCCCGCAGTTCGTGTGGACGTGGTTCGGGGCCAGCCGCATAGGGGCGGTCATCACTATGGTCAACCCGCTGCTGCCAGCCGATGATTACAGATACTATCTCGAATACACGCGGGCGCGCGTCGCAGTCATTCACGAATCGCTCCTGCAAAATTTCACAGAGGCAGCGGAAGAGGCAAGATACCTGCGCAACGTGCTGGTCGTAGGCCGCGAGTGCGGAGACTTTTATCCCTTCGATAAGACCGTCTCGGTGATGCGCGAATCCCTGACGCCCGCAGATACGCACCGCGACGACATTGCAATCTGGCTCTTCACTTCAGGCTCGACAGGGCATCCGAAAGGCGCTGTGCATTTGCAGCACGACCTTCCCTTTAATACAGAGGTGTATGCGAAGCGTGTGCTGGGGATGGACGAGCGAGATTTAACCGTCTCTGTTCCGAAACTCTTCTTCGGCTACGCGACGGGCACGAACCTGCTATTCCCTTTCGCCGTTGGCGGCGCGACGGCGCTTTTTTCTGAGCGCTCGACGCCCGAAAAGATTTTTGGGGTTATAGAAAAGTTTCGCCCCACGGTGCTCACAAGCGTGCCGACGATGATTAACTCTATGCTGAATATGGAAGGGGCTGAAGAGCGAGACTTATCGCCTTTGCGCTTCTGCCTTTCGGCGGGCGAGGCTCTGCCGCCTGAGCTTTACGAGCGCTGGATGAAAATTTTCAACGTCGAAATTCTGGATGGCATAGGCTCGGCTGAGATGTTCCACATCTACATCACGAACCGTTTGGGCGACGTGAAGCCCGGAAGTTTGGGGAGAATCGTCGAAGGTTACGAGGCTGCGATTGTTGATGCGGACGGCGGTGAAGTTTCTACGGGCGAGATGGGAACGCTCAAGGTAAAGGGTGATTCGGCGGCGCTCTGCTACTGGAACGCGCACGAAAAATCGAAAGAGACTTTCGCGGGCGACTGGTGCTCGACCGGCGATCAGTTCCATGTGGACGCTGATGGATACTACTGGTATCACGGTCGCACAGACGACATGCTCAAGGTTTCAGGCATCTACGTCGCGCCCGCAGAGATTGAGAACTGCCTGCTTCAGCACGAAGCGGTTCTTGAGTGCGCCGTAGTAGGCCACGACGAAGGTGACGGTCTTACAAAACCAAAAGCTTTCATCGTCGTGCGCGATAAATTCACGCCCGATGACGAGTTGGCCCAACAGATTAAAGAGTTCGTCAAATCAAGTATCGCGCTCTACAAATACCCGCGCTGGATAGAGTTCGTCCCCACGCTCCCGAAGAATGACCGGGGCAAGATTGACAGGAAGAAACTGAAAGGAGCGTGAATAGTGAATCGTAAATCGTGAATAGAAAAAGCAAAGTTACGAATCTCTTCAACCACTATTCACGATTTACGATTCACTATTCACTGCCTTTATGCCTTTCTCCACACGCATCACCGTGCGATTCGGCGACACTGATCCTGCGGGGCTGGTTTACTATCCTGTTATCTTTCACTACCTGCACGTAGCGATGGAAGAGTTTTTCGCGGCGCGATGCGGCATCACTTATCAGAAGATGATTGAAGATGAGCGGCTGGGGTTTCCGACTGTGAGCGTGAAGACGGAATTTTTCGCGCCGCTGGTTTACGGCGACCTGGCGGAGATAGATGTTTATGTTTCGAGCACTGGGACGAGTTCAGCCGTTTTTGAGTACAGCGTGCGACGGGCTGGCGATGCGAAGCTCTGCGCGCGTGCGACTCTAGTGCAAGTGGCTATGAATCTGGACGAGCGGCGCGCCGTTCCCATCCCTGAAAAATACCTGCGCGCGTTCGCGTCCAGCCGCGATTGAGCGCACGCGCCGAACCGTCTTCGATTTAGAAAGTTTGACGAGGAGCGCCCGTCGATTTAGGCCGCCCTGTTTCTCAGGCGGTGCGCAAGTGTGCGTATGACGCCTGCGGCTATGGATGGGTCTGCGTTGAGCGCGTTGCGAAAGGCTTCGCCGCCGAGGCGAAGGACGCGCGTACCCTGCCCGGATGCGCGCAAGGTTGCAGAGCGCGGCGCGGGGTCTAACACTGCCAGCTCGCCTATGAAGCCTCCAGCCTCTTCGCTGCTTACAACTTTCTCGCCCAGACCATCGCGCACAAAGACGCTGACTTCGCCCGAAAGCAGTATGAAGACTTCGTTGCCCTCTTCGCCCTCTATGCAGAGTGCCTGCCCCGGCTCGTATTCATCTTCGCGCGAGGCACGAGCAAGCTCGGACAGCGCCCCAGGCCCCAACGTTGAGAAGATAGGCGCGCTTCTCAGTGCAATCATCTTCTCCACAGTGATGAGATGATTATGAGAGCCAATCTGGTCTTGCGCCGCATCGTCCGCCCTCTCCTTCAGATGAGCCGCAGTCTCGCGCACAAGTTCGTGCTCATCATCAAGCATCCTGACTAGAATTTTCGTATCAGCCGCGCCGCGCTCGCCCAGCGCGTAGAGCGATACTGCGCGAATGTTTGGATCAAGGCTGTGTGTGCGCGCAATGAGCGTGTCTGTCAGCGTAGGCAATGACGATTCCGCCAGAGACGTTTGACGATATGAGTCCAGTAGCTTGTCTACTATTGAGTGCGGCAGGGTAGCGTGCAACCGCTCGATAACATCAACGCGGTCGCTCTCTTCTGAACTGCACAGTCCGGTGCGCAAGCTCAGGGCTTCTTCCTCTTCGAGCGAAAAGCTCAGGCCACGCGCTAGTATCTCGACCGAATGCGCGCGGCGTCGCCTGAGCAGGTCTTTCAGAAAATCGTGAGTTGGCGAGGGCTGAAGGTCCAGCACCTGCATGGTCTTCGCAGCGCGCTCGATTGTGGCAATCTCTTCGGCCAGACGCGATGCCAGTCCGCGCGTTCCGCCCAGCAGGTCGTCCAGCACAGCCGCGTGCTCCTCTTCCGTCACGCGATACTCTGCGCGCAACTGTCGCACGAAGCTGTCGTCGGCGTTTCCGTCCGCCGCCAGAATCTTTTCAAGATACTGTTCCAGCGCACGCGAGTAGGTTTCGAGTTGCAGGCGCTTCTCCGCCGTGACCTGCCTGGCAGGATTGCTCAGCAACGCTCGCTCTTCATCCGCGAGCGCGGCCATCACCTTGTCATGATCCGTCTTCTTTATCTGCAACTGGTTGCGCAGAGATTCCAGCAGGTGAACCTCTTCGCGCGTCACAAAGCCATTGGCAAGAATCTCGCGCACGGCCTCTTTGTAAATCTCTATGGTCTGCGCCGCGCCGCGCGCGTTCTCGCGCGAGCGTATGGTGTGAATCAGGAATGCTTCGTGAAGGTCTTTCGGCGGCTGAATGTCATCCCAAATCCAGCGACGCAGGATGCTGCGCGCCAGCGTCTCTTCTGCGAAATCTTTGGGCGAGCGGCGCAGGCGGCGCGCGAGCGTGAGCGTGGCGGTCAGTGCGACCACTATGAGGAAGAGATGCGGTATAGCCCAGGGGAATCTCCAGAGCGTAGGCGCGCCCGCGAAAGTATAGAAGGTTAGAAACGCACTGAAAGCTGCTACAGAGAAAGCAACGTGTCGAACCCGATGCGTATCCGCGTCCGCTTCTCGCCTGCGCAAGTAAGTGCCGATGAAAATCTCAAGCCATGAGAACAGAACGAAACTAAGAAGCGCGCACACTGCCAGAGTTAAAATCGAGGCGATGGCGCGCGGCAGTCCCCACATGAAGAAGAAGCCTGCGGTCTCAGCATTATGCCCCGGCCAAAATGCAGTCCACATAACTGCGGGCTGATTCACCCACGCGCCGCTATAATTCGGCGCGCGCGTGAAATAGTAGCTCCACGTGCCCGCTTGCAGGTAGTAGTAGAAATAGAAACCGAAGACAAGACCGGGGAATGCGTAATAGGCGAATCGCTTGGCTGTGAGGTTAAACTCTTTCCAGTAGCCGTTCTCTTCGTTGATGTCCGGGCAGGCATTCTTGCACGCAGTACATTTCACGCACTGCGAGTTCTGTGTCGTGCGAAGCCCGTGCGGCTCCGTGTAAATCTTTTCGATGAAGGAGACGGGACATAAATAGTTGCACCAGGTCTTGCCCGTGTAGAGCGCGCCGGTCAAGAGCGCGGCCACTGAGATTGCGATGAAGAAGATGCTGATGGCAGCGCCGCTCCCGTTCGTTGCGATCAATCGAAGCCAGAGCGAGAAGAAGAAGACCGCGAACGAGACGTAATAATAGTTTCGTTCAAGCCATTCGGACGCCTTGCGCGTTCCCGGTCGTCTGAGCCGGACGGGAATCTGCGAAAAGAGCGCGAGCGGGCAGATTCTTCGCCAGCGATGATAACCGACAAAAACTATGAAGAGCGGAAGCGCGGCTATGATAACAGTCCATACCACGCGCCCTGCAAAACGCTGTAGGAAGAGGGCGAAGACGGGAAGAATCAGGAAGACGGCGAGCGCGACCCACCTGACAGGCTCGACCCATTGCTCGCTGTCGGACTCCGTTTTCGATTGACCCATTACCGGCAGCGGTCGCGCTGTCGGCGCTGAGGGTATTCTAGGTGATGCTACAGCCATAACAGAAGAGGTCAGAGGTTAGAGGTCAGAGGTCAGTGAAAATGGTTTTACTAACCTCTGACCTCTAACCTCTAATCTTTCAACTTCTCCCCGTCTTCGTATTGAAAGGCCAGTCGGCGGCGAGCGCAGGCGGGATGTTTATCTTGATTCCCAGATAATCGCGCATGACGCCTTGAAGGTTGCCGACCTGCTCCTCTTCGTTGCGGCGGAAGAACTCGCTGCGCTCTTCATCAGGTGTGATGACGAAGAAGAGGCGCGGGATGTCGCGCGTCGCGGTCATCTTCGCCAACTGCTTGGGATCGCTCACGGCTGCATCCAGGTAATCGCCCTCGTCGAAATTGCGCACGTGACATTGTATGCAGGTCATCCCGCGCTCTTCAAAGAGGCGACGACGCGGGTCGCGCAAACTCGTCTCTTCGACCATTAACTTGCTCTTGAAACCGCGCGAGAGCGACGAGGCATCAATGCTGCTGGGAGATGGCGCGTCACTACTGTTGCCATCGTGTTCGTCAGGTATAGCCACGTTCGCGTGATCGTCCACGTCAATCAACCTGTCCCAGCCCTTTATGAACGCAGGGCTGCTCGGATTAAAGCGCGGCGCAGGAAAGGGAGCGTAAGCCGTCCCCGCAGGGTTCGGCTTAATCGAAGTTGCGAAGCCGTCAATCGGAAGATTTGCGAAGGCGAGCACGCGCGCGCCTCCTCTTTCCACAGGAACAACTTTCATCACGCCCAAAGCCCAGCCGTTGCCTCGCAAATATTTGCCCTGCGCATCGAGCGCATCATCGCCGCCGAGTCGCGCGTTGTGCGGCAACGCAGCGAAGTTTGCCTGCATGTTCGGGTCAGCAGGGTCGTTGTAGGTCACCACCTTTGTGATGAAATCCGAGAGCGCTTCGCCATATTTCTGCCTGTCGCTCGCAACGAAAGGCTTCAGGTTCGCGCCGTCGAAGAATGCATCGTGAAACAGGCGCGCGAACGTTTGATTGTTCTTCTGTCTAACTTCGTCGGGGCGTCCGGCGTCTTTGCCGCGCACGATTCTCATTCGCGGCATAAGGTAAACAGGCTCAGCCGCAACCACGTTGCGATAGACCATGCGAAGCTCGAAGACCTTCTTGTTCATACGCGGTCGCACCATGACGAGCCGCCAGTTTTCGGCGTTCCACTGCTGGTTAAATCGCGGGCTGTCCGGGTCAATCTCTTCGTTGTGATGAAGCGCCGCCAGATTTTTCAGCGCATCACGAAAGAGGGCTGCGCCCGTCGTTGGCTTGATGTTGCTCCCTGTGGTTATCTGCTTGCTCGCTTCTATCTGCGCTATGCGGTCGAAGAGCGCGACGATGGGCCAACGCTGGTTCGCTGCCGCCAATCGTTCCGTGTCTGTGATAGAAACCAGAGTTTCGACGGCGAGCGAGCCGGGCTGCGGTGTTGGTAACGTTACGGGCTGGGCTTCTATTTTGATGCTGAAAGATTTCAAGAGCGTGCGTCTGACATCGCCTGTGTCGCGCGCGAATTCTGTGATGCGAACCGCGAAGTCGCCGCTACGGCCATCCGTAACCTGCGGCGTCCAGTCAACCGTCAGAGTCCTCTCGTTATATCTGGCGGACGCTGGCTTCTGCACAAGCTCGACGCGCACGTCGTCCGACTCTTCGTCAATCACAGAAATACCGAAAGTGATGCGCTGGCCCACGCCTACGCGGGTGAATCGCACAGAGGCCATCTCAGGCGCTTGATTCCCTGCCTGCGGCCCGAAGCCGCCGGGCGTAGGCACTTGGCCTGTAGGTCTGGATGCCGCGACGCGGTTAAAGCCCGTGTAGAAGATTGATAGAGCGAAGAGAAGGAAAAGCGCGACGAAGGTAAGCTTGAGCCTTCTAATGCGTGATTTGCCTGCGGGGGAATTAACATTGTCTCTCATATTATCTTAACGAAAAATTTATAGCCGAAGCCCGGACGACGAAAGCCGCGCGATTTTGCATCATCTCCGTGGAGAGTTCATTCTCTATATTCTGCTTGAGCCGAGCATTCCATTACTGGGCTACGAAGTTATAGATGATAGTACCCGAAACTTTCACCGGCTGGCCGGATAATTGAGTCGGAGCAAATCTGGCGTGTCGCGCTGCGTCCACCGCCGCCGCTCGCAACAGCGGATGACCGGACAGAGCCTGCGCAGAGATCACATTGCCATCTTCATCAATAACGACCTTCACTATCACCTGTCCCTCTGCGTGCGCGGCTCTCGCAATCGGCGGATACGGGGGCTTAGGCAGACTGATAGCTCTCCCGTTCAGTACGCCGCCGGAGATTGGCCCTCTTGGCAATGGCGGTCGAGGTGCAGGCTCCTGGGCTTCGCGCGAGGGAAATAAAGTGGGATCGACGATTACCGTCCTCACCGGCTCAGCCGTCTGCGGAAGCCTCCCGTATATGACGTGTCTCCTTCTCCTTGCTGCGCTCCTCTTCGAGTGCCGCGCGCGTGCGGCGCTACGGCTGCGATGCTTCTGGGGCGAAGATGTAGAGCTAAAACTCGCGGCGCTTAAAGACAGGACGGCGAGCATGGCTAGCGCAAGATAGATAATGTTCTTGAGAAGCTTAGACATTTGAATTTCTCCTACGACGCCGAGCAAAAGCGCTGGGGCATGTAACCCTTGCTAAGAATTAGAGCGGGCGGGAGACAAACAGCTTTTTCTCTCTCTGGCTTTATATTCAAACCTGAGAGAGAAAGTTGTCAAGCAGACACCCCCAAGCGCCGCCGTGAGCCATTGCGGTCTAAAATTCATTAATCTGAAAAAGTTTCTATTTCAGCCGCGGCGATCAAGGTTGTAGTCGCGCAGGCGGCGGTAGAGCGTAGAGGGGGAGATGCCCAGAATTTCGGCTGTCTTGGCGCGATGCCAGCCCGTCTGTTCCAGCGCGGCCAGAATCTGCTGGCGCTCTACATCCCGAAGCGATGCGGGCGTGCCAGCAGCATCATTTGTCTGAAATTCAGAGCTGTCTGCGGGGCGCGCGGCTGCGACCATGGGAATGAAAGGCGCTGCGGTCTGCGTGACCTCCGGCGGCAGTTCTTTCGTAGTGATGCGCCCATCGTTTGAGAGCAACACGGCGCGCTCAAGACAGTTGCGAAGCTGCCGCACGTTGCCGGGCCAGCCATAGGCTCTTAAAGCATCCAGCACTTCCGGCGTCAATTCCGGCACGTGCGCTGTGCGTAATTGCTTCAGTATGTGGTGCGCCAGCGGCTCTATGTCGTCGGGTCGCTCGCGCAGCGGCGTGAGGTGAATCTGGAATCCATTGACGCGATAAAGCAGGTCTGAGCGAAATTGCCCGTTGCCAACTACGTCATCAAGGTTGCGATTCGTGGCCGCGACTATACGCATGTTGACTTCAACTTTACGCACGCCGCCTACGCGAAAGAAGGTACGAGTCTCAATCGCGCGAAGCAGCTTCGCCTGAAGCTGCGTGGGCAATTCCGTTATCTCGTCAAGAAAGAGCGTGCCGCGATCCGCCAGTTCGATCAGACCCAGCTTGCGCGCTTTAGCGCCGGAAAACGCACCGGCCTCGTATCCGAAGAGTTCCGATTCGAGAAGCGATTCCTGAAACGCCGCGCAGTTCAGATCAATGAAGCTGGCGTCCGAGCGGTTCGACAAACGATGAACCGCGTGCGCAACCAATTCTTTGCCCGTGCCCGATTCGCCTGTGATTAGAACGGAAGTATCCGACGGAGCGACCCGCCCGATCAAACGAACGGCCTCGCGCATCTGCTCCGAAACGGAAACGATTTCGGGCATAGGCGACTGGCGCTCTAACTGTGCGCGTAGCCGCTGATTGTCAACTCGAAGCGCGCGCTTCTCTGCCGCCTGCTTCACCAGCGCATCAAGCTCTGTAATCCGATAAGGTTTTGTGAGGTAATCGTAAGCGCCTAGCTTCATCGCCTCGATTGCCGTCTCGACCGTAGCGTGGCCTGTGAGCATTATGACTTCGGGCGGGTTGGGACGTTCGTGCACGCGGCGCAAGAGTTCCATGCCGTCCATGCGCGGCATGTTAATGTCGCAGAGCATCACGTCAACGTTGCTCTCCTCCAGCTTGCGAAGCGCCGCTTCGCCGTCCGGCGCGGCATGCACTCTGTAGCCCAGACGCTGCAACTCTTTTTGAAGCACGAGCCGCAAATTAGCCTCGTCCTCTGCTATCAGAAGTCTCGCTTTCGTCTGCTCTTCGCTCAACCTACAATCTCCCCTTCGTGCCTCTGTGCGGCGGCTGGCAGCCGCATGGTGAAAGTCGTGCCCGCGCCGATTGCGGATTGAACATCAAGACGCCCACCGTGATCTTCTACGATACCATAACAGACGGCCAACCCAAGCCCCGTGCCGCGCCCAACCTCTTTCGTAGTGAAGAACGGATCGAAAATCTTCGTAAGATTTTCGGGCGCTATGCCCAGCCCCGTGTCGCTCACTTCCACCAGCACGTTACCGTCTTTGTTGCGAGCGCGAAGTGTCAAGCGCCCGCCATCCGGCATGGCGTCAATCGCGTTCGTTGCCAAAGCTATGACAGCCTGCTGCAACTGCCCCTCATCGCCCTCTATCACCGATGTATCCTCGCCGACTTCGACATGAATCTCAACTTTTGCGCCGCGCTTCTGGTGTGCGACGAGCCGCGCGGCTGAAGCGAGCACGCCGGGCAGATTAACGGGCGCGTGCTCTCCGACGGCGCGCGTGCGGCTAAAATCCAACAAGCCGTTTGTGATTGACTTGCAGCGAAAAGCCTCGCTACGAATGATGCCAAGATATTCCCTCAAATCTTCGACTTCGCTCGAAGCATCGAACGCGCCTTCATGCACGCGAGATTCAAGCGCCTCGGCACAGGCCGAGATGGTTGCGAGCGGATTGTTTATCTCGTGAACTACTCCGGCGGCAAGGCGTCCGACAGCAGCGAGTTTTTCGGCGCGAGCGATTGCCCGGTTGGCCTGCACGCGCGCTGTGATATCTTCGCCAACGGCGATGACGTGCGAGACATCGCCGCCGTCTTCGGCGCGCATGGGAATTTTGCTGACAAGCCAGTAGCGCGTCTCGCCGTTCGGCCCGGGCGACTCCTGCTCTATTCGCTCTATCTCGCCAGTCTCGAATGCACGCGCGAACTCGCGCTCAAGCCGCTCGCGGTTCTGCCGGGTCAGAACGTCGAAAATTTTTCTTCCCAGCGCAGCGCCGCGCGGGACGCCCAGTTGGCCCAGCTCGCGGTTACGATTCCATGCGACGATTCTATAATCGCGGTCAACCGCGTAGAGCGAGAGAGGCAGGCTGTCAATTATCGCCTCGGTGAAGCGGCGCTGCGCTTCCGCCTCAGCCGTGCGGTGCTCGACCTCTCTGGCGAGCGTGACAGATGATTCTCGCGCCGAAGCGTAAAGGGACGAGACGTGCGCGGCCAGCGCCGCCTGTTGCGCTGCCGCATCAACCAATCTAGTAGCGTTCTCGTTACAATCTTTTTCGCGGTCGAAGCAGACTATGAGAGCGCCGCGCGTGCGACTGCGAAACCTGAGCGGAGCGGCGTACTCGGTGGTGTGGTGTGCATCGCGCAGGAAAAACTTTTGAGGCTCGGTCAGGAGTGATGAGCGGGAAGCTGCGGGTGATGAGAGCCATTCATTCAGGCGCTCTGTTTCAATCATGTTCTCGCCTTCAGCGCTTCCTTCACGATCAAAGACGCAGATGCTTGCCCCTCTCTCTTCATCTCTAATCACAGCCGCACAGAGCGTTGCGCCCGTCGCTTCGTAAGTCATACCCGCCACGATGCGAACGACCTGTTCAGGCTCAAGAGCGCGAAGCAGGCCGCGACCGAGATCGGATAGGAACTGCAACTCGCGGTTGGTGCCCAGCAGATTCCACTCGCGCTCGGCGGCCTTCAGATGAGCGTTGACGCGCGAGACCAACTCGCGCGCGCTCGAAGATTTCAATATGTAATCGTCCGCCCCGGCATGGAACGCTTCGACCTTGCGATTCTCGTCATCGCTCGAAGTGTAAATGATGACGGGAAGTTTTTCAGTTGCCTCCTGCGCACGCAAGAGGCGGCAGAGCGCAAGGCCGTCCACCTCCGGCATCGTCAAATCCAGCAGAACAAGGTCGCAGCCTTCCCTGTGCAGAAGGCTCAAGGCCGCAGGCGCGTCTCCAACCGCGACGACGCGATGTCCCTCGCCTACAAGAGTTTTCTCCAGAGCGCGGCGCGTGTTCTCGTCATCGTCAACGACCAGAACCGTAGCACCAGTGGCTATGGTGTTTTCGGAAATTAACATCTTTTACTGAGAGAGGACGCCGCCGGGTTGGAAGGTTCATAATCGGGAATTGTCGCCGAAAGAGCGCGCATCCTCGGACTTTGAGCGCGCAATGCGGCTTCAACTAAAAGGTCGGGTCATCAAACCGGGCATGAGCGCCGCACCACTCTCTCTTTTGATTGAAAGCGATTGCGCGGGAGAAAGTCAAGAAAAAACAGTGATAAGTGATGAGTGATAAGTGATAAGAAAAAGCAGGCTCTTTCTCTTATCACTTATCACTCATCACTTATCACTTAATTAATTGCTGTTGATGCGAGTTTGTCGTTGAGTTCGATAACGGCGTCTGTGTCGCGGGTTTCTTCCGCCTGCCGCTGCTGTTTGTGTAGAGATTTGCTGCGATACATGGCCTGGTCTGCTGCTATGAGGAGTTGATCCAGGGATTCGCCCTCAATGCCGTAGGTGGCCGCGCCGACGCTGATGCCTACGCGCGCGTGTTTGTCCGAGCGCACGCGCAAAGAGAACTCTCCGATAGACGCTTCGATGCGCTCGCGCAACTCTTCAACCTGATCCGTTAACAGGTCTTGCACGATTGCAACGAACTCGTCGCCAGCGTAGCGCGCAAGGAAATCGTACTCACGCAGTTGCGCGTGAAGCAGTCGCGCTATCTCTCTAAGCATCTTATCGCCAACCTTGTGGCCGAAAGTGTCGTTAACCTGCTTGAAGCCGTCAAGGTCAAGCATGATGACCTGGAAAGTGTGGCCTGTGCGACGCGCGCGTGAAGCCTCCTGCTCAAACCTGAGATACATGCTGCGCGCGTTCGGCAGAGACGTGAGCGAGTCGGTCAGCGCGTTCGACTCCGCCTCGGCGTGCTGCATAGCGTTGGCGAGCGCGTCCGACGCCAGACGAGTGACCGTCTCAAGCAATCGCATGTGATCGTCCGTGTACTCCTTCAACTCCATAGAATAGACAGAAAGAGCGCCCAGCAGCAGTTCATCTTTGAAGAGCGGCAGCGCCGCCATAGCGTGATAGCTTTTGTTGGAAGGAAATTCCACGCCGTCGAAATCCAGGCTCGGATGTAGCCGATTTATGGGACGACGATTGGCGAGCGCGAACCCCGTCACGCCTTCACCCGGCGCGATGCAACGACCTTTAATCGTGTCTGTGTTCTTTCCTGCAACGTGCGCGGCTGTCGCGTAGCCTTTCACCTCGTCGTGCAGGTAAACAACGCAGGTGTCGAACGGAACGATGTGGCCGACCTTGTTGACGAGGATTGAGATTGTGTCTTCAATGTTGAGAGACGCGCCGAAAGTGCGCGCAATTTCGTAGAGCGCGTAAACTTCGCGGTGCGCGTTCTTGATCTGATCGTATGCGAGCGACGACGCGCGCTCGCGCGATTGATGGATGTCTTCATCTATGAGCGAGCGCGGCTCCAATTCCGTCTTCGTCACGCCGTGTTTGTCCAGACCGAGCGTTCTCACTTCCCGCTCGAACCGATCAATGTTCTTCGCGAAACAATCGACAATCTTCGGATCGAAGTGCGTGCCCGACCCGCGCAGGATGAGCGCTATTGCCTCTTCGGGCGTCATACCGCGACGATAGGGGCGGTCTTCGCGCGCCGAGTCGAAGCAGTCAACGACGGCGAGTATGCGCGCCGTCATGGGAATCTGCTCGCTGCGAAGCGCATCCGGGTAGCCCATCCCATCCCAGCGCTCATGATGATGACGCACGATGGGCACGACCGGGTACGGAAACTCCACGCGCTCCAGAATCTCAGCGCCGACGGTCGTATGAATCTTCATCTTCTCGAACTCGGCTGTGGTTAGACGCCCAGGCTTGTTCAGGATGTGATCGGGCACAGCAAGTTTTCCAACATCGTGAAGCAGAGCGCCCGCCTTCAATGCCTCGATCTCGCCATCTGACAAACCGAATTCCTGCGCCATCCCTGCGGCGTAGATTTGCACGCGGCGCACATGGCAGTGCGTGGTTTGATCCTTGGCGTCAATCGCGGTCGCCAGAGCCTCGACCGTCGCAAGGTGCAGGCGGCTTAATTCAGAAGCTTCGCGCGCTTTCTCTGCCATGCGCTCGAAATAGATATTATGCGTGGCGTAGGTTGCGGCGATGACAGGCACGCTCAGGAAAATGAACAGGAAACCGAACTGCGCGACGCTCATGTAAACGAGCGCGGCCACGATTGCGCCTATGATAAAAGTCCATGAAACCCATAGGTAGTTGTCACGCCAGAAGCGCAAGACCGAGCGGCGCGACTTCAGCGCGTACATGGCGGCGACTGAGAATCCGTTGATTAAGTATTGAAGTAAGGTCATCAAGGCGAGCGGCACGAGCAGGCGCTCGAACTCTATTCGCGCTCCGCCGAGCGGAATACGATTGATGTTTTCGTAAGCAGCGAGCGCGAAGTAAAAGACGTGGCCTGAGATGAAGACGGTCGTAGCCATTATCGCTGCCCCGCAGAGAAGACTGGGCACGCGCTTCGTGGAGCGGCGTGTGCCGACCAGAGTTTCAACCAGTCCCAGCAGCACGGCTGCCGGAACGCCCAGCAGCAGAACGCAAAGGAAAGTGAAAGCCTCGCTCGCAGTCATGGTCGCCGTCGTCGTAGGGATGCGTATGGGATAGGAGCCTGTGACGACAACCAGGCTGAGCAGCGCAAGGAATTGGCCCGACTGCGTAGCGTTGAAAGAGAGTAGATGCACGAACGCCCACACAGTGACGCACGCGCCCATTAGAACCACAGCAGACCAATACAGTTTAGCCCCGCGATTGTAGTCGGACATCTCCAGAAATTTCACCTGCTAGGTCTCCTGGCTTCGCGCCGCTCATGCGGCCCGAGCTTCAGTCTGCTGAATTTACAAACCAACTGCGGGAGAAATCTTCTTCTATCAACCAGCCATTTATGAACGCCGCGCTTATCAAGCAAGGACGCCAACCCGGCTCGCGCGTCGCAACGTCTGCGTGCGTCGCACACATTGCCGAACGAATTTCCATCCTTGCAGCAGAAGTTCGCTCAAACTTACCTGACAACTTAAACATGCGCGTTGGGCTAAGCTCGCCGCAATCGCGCTTTCAAAATAGTCTCCGCGCCGCAGGCAAAAACCGGGCAATGGATTTCGCCTGCGGCGCTAAGAGACGGGCAAGCGGCGGGCTGTAGAGCATCATGGCACTCCTTTGAAAAGAGCGCGCCCCCTCCCGCCTGTCTGGGGGTGAGATTTCGGTCGCTGGCGCGTCACCCGACGCAACGCACGAATGAATAGAGCGTCGGCGCGCACAGCGTTTTCAAATTCGTGCGGCTATGGCGGAACTCCGTGCGGTGAGTTCCGCTTGAGCGCAAGAGCCTCGCGCCCTAAGCCGCGCCTCTTTTGATAACAAGCAATGTGCCGCAACTCGTTCAAAGATTCATCCGGGCTGCCAAGTCGAACTTGCGACTCTATTTAACCGAAATTTGCGGCATTACTTTGCGAGAACGCCCGCGCAAGCATCAATCAGGTTGAGCGGTCAAATTGCTATCAGTGGTCAGGAAGAAAGAGCCTGCGAGTCAGCAGCGCATGGTTGTTAAGAGTCATCTATAATTTCCCCAAGCTCTATCCAATCTTGAGTAACAGTAAAGTTGCGGCTCACCACAGAGAGGCGGAGATAATATAGCCGTTTGCAATTGGGTGTAGCTTAGGTCAGTACCGCTTGCGTAAGGGGGCACATGCAATTGCAAATCGCTATAGAAAACCAATCAACTCTATGAAATTAATATGCTGCTCCCTGTGTCTCTGCGGTGAATCTCAACTTCTCTAACAGTCAATTCAAAGTAGCTCCACGGCTAACGCCAGCCCGGTTGACAACCCTACTTCTAAAAGTGCAACCTCTCTTCTTCTTTCTCTTAAAATTTTCGAGGTGCGCGCGTTGGGCAAAGCGGGGGGTGAAGGTGTGGTGAAGCGGCAGCCTGTGGGCTACGTTGAATTGCTGCGCCGCAATCGAGAGTTTCGCCTGCTCTGGCTCGGTCAGGTCGTGAGCCAGATGGGCGACTGGTTCGACACCATCGCGCTCTACACCATTGCGCTCAACCTCACAGGCTCTGGCCGCGCCGTCAGCCTCATACTCGTAGCGCGCTTCGTTCCCAGCTTCATCATTGGCCCACTCTCAGGCGTCATCGTTGATCGTTTTCCGCGACGCACAATAATGATAGTGTCCGACGTGGTGCGCGCCGTCGTGGTGCTCGGCTTTCTTTTCGTGCGCAGACCGGAGCAGATGTGGCTCATCTATGTTCTGACTGTTCTACAACTCGCCTTCTCGACATTCTTCGAGCCAGCGCGCACGGCAGTAGTCCCATCAATCGTCGAGCGCAACGAACTGGTCGCGGCCAACGCCATTTCGTCCGCCACATGGTCTGTGATGCTCACGCTGGGCGCGGCAATCGGCGGGGTTATCACCGGATGGTTCGGAACGGACGCCGCGTTCGTGCTCGACTCGTTGACGTACATGGTATCAGCCGCACTGATAGCGGGCATTAAGTTTCCGCGCAGAGAGAAGCGAGCGAAAACGAAGCTCACGGTTGGGAAGGCTCTGGGCATCACGGACACGATTGAGGGCATACGCTACATGTGGAAGCGCCCGCGCGTGTTCGCGCTCCTGATGGTCAAGCCCGCGTGGGGAGTCGCTGGCGGAATTCTGGCGCTCCTGGCAGTCTTCGGCGAAAAGATTTTTCCTGTAGGCAAGAGCGCAGCGACGGGCATAGGCGTCCTATACGCCGCGCGCGGAATAGGCACGGCCATTGGCCCTGTCGTCGCGCGCAGAGTGGCAGGCGAAGGGCGCAAGCGCATGCAGCAGTGGATAGGCTTCGGCTTTCTGATAGGCGGCCTGTTCTACATAGCTTTCGGACGCGCCACCAGTTTCGTTCTCGCGCTCATCATGCTTGGCATGGCGCATATGGGCGGCAGCATACTATGGGTCTTCTCAACTGTGCTGTTGCAGCGCGCCGTAGAAGATCAGTTTCGCGGGCGAGTCTTCGCCGCAGAGCTTGCGCTTTTCACTCTGACGATGGCCGCATCAAATTATATAACCGGCGAGATGCTGGACAGCTTTAACTTCTCTGCGCGCTCGGTCACAGTAGGCATGGGCGTGCTCTTCTTAATCCCCGCCGCGCTCTGGTTCATAACAGAGCGCTGGTGGGACACAGGAGTAGGCGAACACGCGGACGATACGCCTGAGCAGAGCGTACAAGCCCAGACGGAGATGATTTGATAAGAGCTTATTCAACTCCTTAGCGAGCTTTCGGTCTTCCCTTTGCGCCTTTGCGCGAACCCTCAATTATCTTAATTCTTAAGCTAGTGAGAGTTGCAGTTTCACGCAAAGGCGCAAAGAAAAGAGCTAAGCTCGCAAAGGAGTTGAATAATTTTGAAATGGACTCTGCATGGCGAGTTAGCACGCTCATCCTCGGTTGATAGAAATATATCGGCTTTGCTGTTAATCTCTTGCGCGCGAAGTGTAAGCTTACCGAATTAACATGCTGGCTACTGACTACTGACTACCTCTTTAATCATGGACTTCGGACTGAAAAATCGTGTGGCGATTGTCGCGGCGGCGAGCCAGGGGATAGGTTTCGCGGCTGCGCTCGAGCTGGCGCGCGAAGGCGCGCGGGTGTTCCTGTGCTCGCGCGACGAGGGGCGTGCGCGTGCTGCGGCTGAGAGGATTAAAGCGGAGACCGGGACGGAGGCTTTCGGTGTCCGCGCAGATGTGACGAGCGATGAAGATGCTGCGCGCTTCGTTGAGATAGCGCGCGAGCGTGCGGGGCGCGTTGACATCTGCGTGACGAACGCTGGCGGCGCTCCCGCTGCGCGCCTGACGGACGCAGACCTTGATGCTATTCGACGCGCGTTCGAGTTGAATGCCCTTTCGGCGATTCGTCTCGCCAGGCTTGTGCTCCCCCAAATGCGCGAACAAAAGTGGGGGCGCATCATCAACATCACTTCCGTCTCTGTGAAACAGCCTATTGACGGCCTGCTGCTTTCAAACACCGTGCGCGCAGGATTGACGGGTTGGGCCAAGAGCGTTTCCAACGAAGTGGCTGCCGACGGAGTGACTGTGAACAACGTCGCGCCGGGCTACACGCTGACCGAGCATCAGGAGGAACTGGCCGAAACACGTGGGGGCGCAGCCGGGAAGAGTAAGGATGAGATGGTGGCTTTCTGGGCTTCGCAGATTCCCATGAATCGTCTTGCGCGTCCAGAAGAGATCGGAGCAGCCATAGCTTTCCTGGCATCCGAGCGCGCTTCATACATCACGGGCGTGACGCTGCAAGTTGACGGCGGCTGGGTGCGAGGACTGCTCTGACTATGGACGACCTCAGATACCTTCTTGTCGAAAACGAAAGCGCCATCGAGGCGCATCGCTCACGTGTGGACGTTCGCGCCAACGATCTTGATAACAAGGAATGGAAGCACGCGCGAGCAACGCGCATCACTCGCTACTGGTCTGGTGATGTTGCTCCCGAATCTCGGCACGCCGAAGCTCGCCTGCTCTGGTCTGACGCTGCGCTCACGGTGCGCTTCCAGTGCAACCAGCATGAGCCGCTTGTCGTGAGCGATGCGCCGCAGACGAACAAGAAAACAGTCGGACTGTGGGACAGAGATGTTTGCGAAATCTTCGTCGCGCCAAAGGCTAGCGAGCCTGAGAAGTATCTGGAGTTCGAGGCCGCGCCCACAGGCGAGTGGATTGACTTAAGCATTCACTGGAGACCGGAAGGGCAAGAGACCGACTGGGAATTTCATTCCGGCATGGAGGCATCCGCGCGCGTCTCTCACAATCACGTAATCATCGCTATGCGCGTGCCCTGGGAAGCATTCGGCCACAAGCCGCAGGCTGGAGAGCGATGGCGCGCAAACCTCTTCCGTTGCGTAGGCCGAGACCCCGCGCGCGGCTACCTCGCATGGCGACCAACGCGCACGCCGCAACCGAGCTTCCACGTCCCGCAGGCTTTCGGATGGTTGGAATTTAAGGGATGAAGAAAAAGGGGAGATGGTAAAAGGGGAGACAACGGGTAGTTAGTTAATCCAGCTTTGCACAAAATTAGCGCCCTGCATAAGAATCAATAAGTCTGCACAAAAATCAAGTTAGCGGCGAGAATATTTCGGTAGCTTCTCCGGTAAATCCAACTCATCATCAATCAAAACATCTGTGCTCACATTAGCCACCCGCGCATACTGCAAAAGAATCCTTAACGGCGGCTCTCGCGTTCCAGTCTCATACCTTGAAATCTGGTGATAAGTAATCAAGTCCTCTGCTCCTAAACGATAAAGCATCTCAGTTTGAGACAGACCTAACGCCAGCCTGATTTGCTTTAGCTTTTCGGCTAATCGCTCTTGCTTCATGCGCCCTTTCCCTCCCACTAGGAGTCACCTCCTAATGGACAGGGCTTGCTCAGGTTGCTTTTATTACCAGATGGTAATAATATACGTTCCCTCAAGTTGTTCGCCGTGAGAGGAAACCTTTCATCTCGAACGGCGATGCTCATTACTCCCTTGAGGTTTTGGCGTCGCATTAGCCGTTACTCGTTTTCAAAAACCAAATCGCGCGCATCATAGCACGCTTTCACTTCACACTATGTTTTCAATGCATTAGCTAAATTCCGGTTCGGGAAGCGTGCTGTTCTAAGGGTGAGCGCGCTCCCGTTGCTTGCACGCCCGTTTCATTATGGGGTGAGTCGGGCTGTGCGGCACGAGGCTACCGTGTTGCCTCCCACGCGCGCGGTAGCCTTGCTTTCGCTAGTTAATCCTATTTTCCTCTTCTCCTTTTACCTTCTTATCACTTTTTTGAAATCTCTTTCAGGTACTCGTTAAATCTCTCCCGGTCTTGCTCGCTCATCTCTGCTATTCGCACAGCTAATAGATAGCCTTTCTCTGTCTCGCTTCTTTCAATCTTTTCGTATCGCACGGGCGCAACGCGCATCTCAACGTCTCCGCGTGGCGTCTCCAATACGATGAGCAGGGCGTGGCCTTCGCCCATAAGGTAGGAATCGTTGATGCGTATGGCGGGAACAACAAGAGCGAGGCCGCTTTCGCTCAGGTCGCGCGTGAAGCCGTCGAGTTTGGGCAGTCGAACTTTGCCCGGCTCTTTTACCTTCGGCTCGATTATTAGAACGCCGACGGGTAGGCGCACGCGATAGCGCGGCGAGCGTCGGCGGTTGCTTATGAAGTTGCGCAGTCGCGCGATTAGTGATCGGGTCAGTTCAGGCATCTCACCAAAACCTCGCATGCTGCTTCCTTTCAAGAAGCGCAAGTCGGGTGCGACGAACGGGAGAGCAAAAGTTTTAGAAAACTAAATGGGGGACTGGGCCGAAAGGTATTCTAATTGGACGCGAGGCGATTGAGCAACATAAATGCAGAGGCCAGAGGTTAGAGGCTAGAGGTTAGTGAAAAGCTTTTACTGACATCTGACCTCTAACCTCTGCCCTCTTACCTGTTCGCTGGCAAATTGAGTTGTCTGCCGTTAACGTCTGCGCTGCGTATGCCTGAGTTATCCAGCGTGAATGAAAGACGGCCTGTCTGGCCGTAGCGTTGCGGCTCTGCGTGGCCTGTGAAGGTCTTGCGGTCTGAGGCGACTGTGAATTGAAAGTTGTAGCCGATTGCTTCGGTCGCAATTGATTCCTGCGTCAGGTGGCCTGCGGCCACCAACTCTTGCAGGTTGCCGAATTGCCCCCCATGCTGGATGCTGTATTTCAATTCGGCTTCGAGCACGCTTTGAAGCGCACTCTGCATGTCGCTGTGATGCGCGTTGATGCGCGCGTCGAAGAAGAAGCGTTTGCCGCCCTGTTTGACTACCTGCTCGTTCTCGTGGTCGCCAATAATCCATTGTCCGTTTGAACGAATCAGTGTGAGCGGTTCAGGCTGTTGTGTTGTATCGCTCGGGTTCGCGGAAGCTTTCACGAAAACTGTCGCAGTGTCTCCGCTCACCTGCTCGCCGCTGATGGTGATATTGTCAGGCACTACGGACGCCATGCGCTCGAACTCCGGGCGCAGGTCATCGAATTCCTGGTCTGACAATCCTTCAATCGCAGGCTTGTAGATAGAGATTGAGAACGCCTCGCGGAAATGGCGCTCGCGCAGCATGCGATAGAATTCGCGCACGGTCTCGGTCGGAGTGCGCGTTTGCGCCGCCGAAGAACTCTGGGCGCTCGCTGCTGGTTGCGGCGCGGGCTGCGAGTTTTGAGAGAGGGCAGTTACGGAAACGATAAAGATTAGCGCGACTGCGAACAGATTGATAAAGGACGAGCGACGAAACGCTCTTGATTTGAACTGCATTAAAAACCTCTGGCGGGTTGAAATGAATGAAGCGGGCGCGACCATTTTCTCAGGCTGCACGAAAAGCGCGCCCGCCGCTCGCTAAGAGGTATTTAACGGAAAAAAGGTTGGCTGGTCAAGAAGAGCCGTAAATCGTAAATAGTGAATCGTAAATCGTGAATAGAAGTTAAGAGCTTTCGTAAGCTCGCTTTTTCTATTCACGATTTACGATTCACTATTCACGCCCTTTATTCTCTGGCACGTTTTCCCGCGAGGATGATCTCGCGCCCCGTAAGGTAGAGCAGAACCATCAGGGCTATGAACGGGATGAGTCCTAGCAGGTCAGAGTAAGCTCCTTCAAAGAGGGGATTGTGCACAGTAGACCAGTGCTCGAATTCATCCAGCTTACTCTTGAGGGGAATGGTCAGGAACGCGAAGATGACGCCCGCCAGCGTCCCACCGGCGATGTAGCCGGAGGCCAGCAGCACGCCCTGGCTCTTGTCGCTTTCGGCTACCAACTGCTCTTCCGTCATATTCCTGTGCGCGAGTTTGCGGCGCAGGTACTTGTCAACCAGCAGGCGAATCATGCCGCCAACGAAGATAGGCGAGGATGCAGAGAGCGGCAGGTAGACGCCCACGGCGAACGCTAGCGACGGGATGCCGGAAAGCTCAAGCACAATAGCTATCATCACGCCCAGCAGCACCAAGCCCCAGGGCAATTGCCTGCTCAGTATGCCTTTGATGATGTAAGACATCAGCGTGGCTTTCGGCGCGGTGTATTTCGTTACGCTGGAGCCGTCCGGCCTGTGGTCGTAAACTCCGTTGATGCCCGGGTCTGAGAGATAGACAGGTTTGCCTTGATCGTCTACAAGGTAGCGACCGGCAGGGCCGAAATTCGTATCCGTCTTGTGGCAGATGTTATAAAGGTTCGAGTCCGAACCGGCCTGCGACCCCTGAAGCCCTTCGCGCTTCACCTGCCCGCCCGTTCTCTCACAGTTGTTCAGGTCGAAACGGTAATCGGCAGGAAAGCTGAAGTCGTGCGTCTGAGCCACAGGCATGTAAACGGTCGAAGCCTGATTCATCTTGAGAAGGATTGGCCCAAGCACCAGCGCCGAAGCCAGTGCGCCGACGAGGATTGCAATCTGCTGATACTTAGGCGTTGAGCCTACAAGAAATCCCGTCTTCAAATCCTGCGACGTAGTGCCGCCGTTCGACGAGGCTATGCAAACGATTGCGCCGACCGACAGGGCGGTTACGAAGAAGGGCGGCGCAGTCCAGCCTATGATAAGGAACATCAAAGAGGTCAGGAGCAGCGTCGCCACAGTCATGCCGGAAATTGGATTCGACGACGAGCCGACTTCACCTGTAAGGCGCGATGAGACAGTGACGAATAGAAATCCGAAGGCGATTATCAGCAGCGCGCCCAGAAGGTTCATGTTAAGCGAGCGCGCGAGCATGATGAAGGCGACCAGCACGACTATTCCCGCCACGACGAATTTCATCGAGAGGTCTTGATCCGTGCGCACCATTCCTTCGCGTGCGCTCGCGCCCGCAGTGAAGTCTGCAAGCCCGCCTTTCAGCCCGCGCCAGATAATGGGGAGCGAGCGCGCAAGGCTGATGATGCCGCCAGCGGCGACAGCGCCCGCGCCTATGTAGAGCACGTAAGCCTTCTGAATCTGCGCCACAGACATCTCGCTTATCAGGTGCGTCGTCTCAGGCGCGAGCGGCGCAATCAATCCGCCGCCGAAATATTTGATGGCCGGGATTAGCACAAGATAAGAGAGAATGCCGCCGCCAACCATTATCGAGGCGATGCGCGGGCCAATGATGTAACCGACGCCTAAGAGCGCAGGATTGTTTTCCAGCGAGATTGACGCCGAGTCGAACGGCCTACCGAAGATTTTCGTCGGATACTCTTTCCACGTCTTAAAAATCTGCTCCAGCCCGTAGTAAAGAAAACCGAGGCCGAAGCCCGCTATGATCGTCTTGCCTCCCGTCGTCGCCTCGTCAACATGCTCGCGTGCCTGGGCATCCGAGCCTGTGGAATAGGTCGCCGCCCTTCTGGATTCCTCGGACGCGCCAGCTATGAGAACTTCCGCGCAGGCCGTCCCCTCCGGGTATTTCAGAAACCCGTGCTGCTGGACTATGAGAGCGCGCCTGAGCGGAATCATCATCAGGATTCCCAGAAGCCCGCCGAGTATGGCGACTATCATCACGCGAGTTATCTCAAGGTCGAAGCCCAGAATCATAATCGCAGGCATCGTCACGCCCAGGCCGAACGCTATGCTCTCGCCCGCCGAGCCAGCCGTCTGAACTATGTTGTTCTCAAGGATGGTCGCGTCCCTCGCGCCCTTTATGATTGTCCAGGCAAGAACGGCTAAGACCACGACCGGCACAGTGATAGTCCACTTTAGACTTACACCGAACTTGAATAGGAGGTAAAAGATCGTGCCAGCCAGAGCGACACTCAAGGCGAGCAGAACGATCTTCCAGCTAAACTGTAGAACCCTTAGTTTGGAGAGGGTGCGAAACAGCGTAATCGAAATCACTGCTACAGGAATAGAAGCGCTGACAGTCAATCCGACTTTCAAGACGAGATAGAGAGATGATGCGCCAAACACTATGCCCAGCAGCGTACCCATGATTAAGGGCAGCATGGTGAATTCGCGCAAGTTCGCCTCAGCCGGGATGAATGGGCGGAACAGCGCCAGATAAGGATTCTCGGGCTTGGCCCCGACAATATCCGGGTATTCGTTTGTGGTAGCAATATCCGAGTCAACAGTAGCCATTGGAATCAAAGCCTCCGGCGCAAGTTTTTTCGAAAAGCTGGGAGAGACGGCGAAAGGGGTAATTACGTGCGCTAATTTAACCCGCAACGCAGTGCAAGAGCAAGTGGAAGAAGTTATGGCAATAATATATCTGCAAAGGTTGTCATCGCTTATCTCACGCACGCACTCGCCTGCTAACGAAAGATTACACACCAAACGTGCGAATGTCCTCTATGATAGACACTTAATTATCTCCCTTTGAATTGCAGAGTTATTTCCTTAAAGAGAATATCAACCTTAGCATCTGCATACTTGGTGGTATGAGTGTTGCTTGGAATTCAGGTAGTCATTAACCTTCAGAGGCTGACCAGTCTCATCCTCATGAGCCTAGTTCAGAGCAACTGATACATAAAGGAGGCTTGAAATGATTGATGTATATGTCTGGATGCCTAAACACATTGCCAACCAGAAAAATATCGGTCACACATCCTTGCTGATTAATCAGCAAACCTATATTAGTTGGTGGCCGGAGCAACATGGGCTAAAAAATGTCCACCCAATTCGCAACCGGAACTATTTTAGTGATGTGATAGGCGAGCGCTGTAACCCGGATTGGAATCTTCAATTAAATGGCCTGGATGAGGAAGCGATTCTGGAGTGGTGGAAGGGCTTCGGCTTAGTCAGCGGCAATACAATTCTTCAAGGCCCCTTACCGCCATACAATTTCATTAAACAGAATTGTTCGACAGTAGTGGCGATTGGATTAAAGAAAGGTGGCGGCGATGAATACGCGAACTCGCACAGGTCACGGCACATAATTTGGACACCCTGGGCAGTTCTGCATTATGCTTTATCAATTCAGAAAGGTCTTACGAAGTAAGACGTAGGGCAGGGTCTATTTATTCTCGGTAAAGAAAAGCACGATCCACTAAATCACACTAAACGACACGAAATAAGCAGCCAATCTTCGTGTAGTTTAGTGTGATTTAGTGGACAACTTTGGCTGAGCCTTATTTTATTCTGCAATCTGGTATTAGAATCCGCATAATCATTGGCTCGAATTTATTAGCAACGCTCTATCGCCCCATTACCTGGAATCATTCTCCTTTTTACCTTCCTTCCGATTTCGATTAAACTCTCGGAGGTATTCCCCATAGCACTTTCACTCCTTATCCGGGAGATTCGAGACATGCGCACACGCAGCAGCGCCACTCTTTTCATAGCGCTTCTCCTAATATTCTCTTCGATCTTCGGGACACACGCGGCACGTCCCCTTGCTCTACAAAACCCTGCGCCCGCTTCCGCGTCGCGCATCCCTGCCCCGGAAGACGTGCTGGGATTTCGTCCGGGTGATGACAGGAAGCTTGCTGGCTGGAATCAGGTCGTTGACTATTTCCGAAAGCTCGATGCGGCGAGCGACCGCGTGAAATTTGAGGAGTTGGGCAAATCTACTATGGGCGCGCCGTTCGTAATGGCTACTATCAGCGCGCCGGAGAATCTTGCGCGGCTGGATGATTACCGAAAGATTCAGGAGCAACTGGCAGACCCGCGAAAGCTTGGCGCAAACCCGGATGCAAGAGCAAGAGAGTTGATTGCGCGCGGGAAGACAATCGTTCTCATCACATGCGGCATACATTCAACGGAAGTCGGCTCTTATCTTTCCAGCATGCTCATAGCGCATCGTCTGGCCTCTTCGGACGATCCCGAAGTTCAGAACATCCTGCGCAACTGCATTGTGTTATTAGTCCCGTCGCTCAACCCTGACGGCGTGGACATAGTGAAGCGCTGGTACGACCACACGCTCGGCACACCTTACGAGGGCACAGACCCGCCGGAACTCTGGCACAAGTACACGGGGCACGACGACAACCGCGACTGGTACGCCTTCACTCAGGTCGAGACGCAGATAACGGTTGACCGCATTCACAACGTCTGGCACCCGCAGATAGTCCACGACATACACCAGCAGGGCGAGCGCGGCTCGCGCCTCTTCCTGCCGCCATACATGAAGCCAGTCGAGCCGAATGTGCCGCATCAGATTGTTGACGGCTACACGGAGCTTGGTCTTTCGATTGCGAACGACATGCGGCAGAAGGGGTTCAAAGGCATCACTTGGAATTCCACTTACGATGCCTGGACGCCCGCGCGCGCCTACTCGCACTATCACGGCGGCGTGCGCATTCTTTCGGAAACCGCTTCGGCGCATCTTGCCACGCCCATCACGGTCAAGCCTTCGGAACTCGAAGCCGAATTGGGCTACGACGCGCGCGTGGCTTCGCCCAACTTCCCCGATCCCTGGCCGGGCGGCGAATGGCATCTCAGGGACATCACCAACTACATGACGACCGCAGCCTTCTCGCTTCTGAATCACGCCGCGACGCATCGTGAAGAATGGCTGACGAGATTTTATGAGATTGGGAAAGAAGCCGTGCGGCCAAGAAGGAATGGAGAGTTGGCCGGATTCATAATTCCTCCTATTCATCGAGATGACATCTTAAATATAATTCCTGATACCAATAACATCATAAGTATCTTATTCAGAGGAGGCGTTGAGCTTAGGCGGGCAAAATCTTTTACGTATAACGGCAGAAAATACCCGGATGATACCGTGATTATCGGAATCAATCAGCCTTATGGAAGTTTCGCAAAGGCATTACTTGAGCCGCAGCATTATCCAGACTTACGTGATTCATCCGGCCACCCTATACCCCCTTACGACGTAACAGCACATACTCTGCCATTGTTAATGGGATTTGAGGCCATACCGATATATTCAAATTTCAGATTCGATCTGCCGAGAGAGTTCTCTAGCGATATTGTTGCTAAGAGATGCCCGCTCGAAAATCCCGCGCGTAATGCAATTTATAAATCCCATGTTCCTTCAATTGACGAAGGCTGGACGCGATGGGTTCTTGACCATTACAACAGCCAAGCGCGGATTGCAGGAGACCCCAATAGTCAGTGTCATACTATTTCTTATGCCTCATTAGAAGATGCAGAAGTGCGCGCCGGGAACTTGCGCGCGAAGTTCGACACGATAATCATCCCTGACCAGCAGCCTCGAACGATTCTCAACGGCTACCGCGCGGGCGCGATGCCGCCTGAGTTGACGGGCGGGCTTGGTGCTGAAGGCGTGCGCGCGTTGCGTGAGTTTGTAGAAGCTGGCGGGACGCTTATCTGCTTGAACCGTGCTTCGGATTTTGCGATTGAAGAACTGAACCTACCTGTGCGCGACATCACCGCGAACTTGAAGCGCACGGACTATTACGCGCCCGGCTCAATCCTTCGTACCGAGCTAGACCTTTCAAATCCTGTAACGCGAGGGATGCCCAGAGAGTCAATCGCATGGGTGGAAAACTCGCCAGTCTTCGAGATAAAGAGCGATCCGCTCGCATTAGCCAGAGTGAAAATCATCGCACGATACCCTGCAACTTCAGACCCGCTGCTTTCCGGCTGGCTTCTGGGCGGCGAGCGAATCAAAGGCAAAGCCGCGCTTGTAGAAGTCGGAATCGGGCGCGGGCGCGTCTATCTTTTTGGCTTCCGCCCGCAATATCGGGGGCAATCTCTGGCGACCTACCCGCTGCTATTTAACGCGATACAGCAAAGGTGATATAAAGAGGTACGGCGCAATTTCAGAAACCCCGACGCCAGCGCCATCGTATATTGATTTACGGAGAACGCCCGCAAAAGGCGCGGGAGGGGAAAGCAAGTAGCGCTGGGCGTTCACGGCCAAAATGGTCATCTTTCTCATTACCTCGGTTTTCCTGATAGCCGCAATAGTTTTCGCTATTCATCGCTGGCAGCAGAGCGCGCAACATGAGCAACCGGAGCGCGTTTTACCTCCCCGCCCCGTTGCGAGTTTATTCGACGAAGAAAAAACAGGCGTCAGACGTTTGCGCTCAATTGATAAAGAAAAGAGCAGGTTAAGCGATGAAGAGCGCCGGGGTTTGCTGGCACGCGCCGCAGAGGGCGAGCGCTCGACCCTGCTGGAGGCGCACGAGACCAATGATGCAGCGCTTTATGAAGAAGTTCTGAACACGCTGGTCGGTCGCGCCGCTGCCTCGGATTCATCCGATAAAAGCTTGCTCTCGCTGGTCTCTTTCGTCACCCGACACGAAAATTTCCCGGTGAGCCGGAAACTCGCAGAAAGCTTCATAGAATCATGGAAGCGCACGCCCGACCGTAGTTTTACGGCAAAGATGCTGCACATCACGGCGCTTGCAAACGATGCGGAGCTATACCAGGAGGCAGTTGAATCCGCCTATGAATTCTGGCGCGATGATAAGCTGCCGGACGTTTCGGCTGATGAACTGCGAATGCTGGCCGATAGCTGTTACTGGGAGTTGTCGTCGGAGGCTAGAAGCTCCGGCGCTGGCTTTCTGCTGAAGCGAACGCTTTCAAAGATGCGCCGCGAACTGGAATCAAAAGCGCGCGCGTCCTAGAAGCTGTGAGAAGCCCCATGGGGGCTGAATGTTTATAGCTGGAAATTGATACATCTAACCCTGCTCCGTCCAGAAGCAGAATGTTGACATTAAGCTCCTACGGAGCTTCTAAAAGGGATGAGCAACACGAGCTATAAACATTTCGCTCCTACGGAGCGCGAAATCTTCGGACGGCTTTCTAAATTGAATCTCAACCGTTCTCTACGGAAGAGAACTTCCCCTTGTTGGACTTGAGGAGTGTCACACCATGAACATAGATTTTGTTTCGATCATCCCCTTTCTCGTCCTCGCGTTCATAGCGCTCATAGTGCTGCTCATCATAATGAGCAAAACTCTTGTGAACGTAGGCGCGCGCGAGATTGCGATTAAAGAGCGTCGCTACTTCGGGCGAAAGATGCCGCCGGGTCGTGTCGTCGCAACTGAAGGCGAAGTGGGCATTCAAGCCGAAGTTTTGAAGCCGGGACTTCACCTGATTAAATATCCTTTCGAGAAGGTCGTGCGCAAAGTGCCGCTCATTGAGATCGGCTCTGACGAACTCGGCATAGTCGAAGCGGTTGACGGCGAGCCTATGCCGCCGGGCAGAAACTTCGCGCCTGATCGCGCGCAGAACGCGCACAACAATTTTCAGGACCCGATTGCCTTCATCAAGCAGGGCGGCGTCAAAGGCATTCAGCTACGCACGCTGCCGCCGGGACTGTGGCCTATTCATCCATACCTTTTCCGCATGTCTATAGCGAAAGCTACGGTCATCCCGCCGGGTAAAATCGGTGTTGTGACGGCTGCGGACGGAGCGCAGCTTGATGCGGGTCGCCTTCTAGCCAAAGCGATTGACGGACACCGCAACTTTCAGGATGCCGAGCAGTTCATAGCTTCCAGCGGGCAGAAGGGGCCGCAGGTTGACATACTGACGCCCGGCACCTACCGCATACTAACTCAGTCGCTACCGCTTGACGGAGGTAACGTGACGAAGGCCGGACTCTTCTTCGTGCGCCTCTTCGATGCGACCGTGATTAACGAGAACCTGATAGGTCTGGTCGAAGCACTGGACGGCGCGCCCTTGAACCAGCGCGATTACGTCGCCGCGCCCGTCGAAGGCCACGACAACTTTCAGGACGGCCACGAGTTTATAGGTCACGGCGGCCAGCGCGGGCCACAGAAAGACATCTTGTTGCCCGGCACTTACTACATCAATCCGTTTCTCTTCAAAGTCATTCCAGACACGGCAAAAGAGGTCAAACCGGGCGAGGTTGCCGTCATCGTCTCCAACACCGGCAAAGACCCTTCAGACGATATTCGTCGCCAGATGGCCGCGAAAGTTCGTGAACGCATGGAGCGCGAAGAGCGCGAGCAGGCCGAGCAGTCTGCTGCGATACTGGACAAGATTGACGACGCGCGCACGGTAGACGAGATTAAAGCCGATTTGATGACGGGCGACCCCGCCGATAGAAGATTGGATGAAGGCGCGCATGAGGCTTACGTCGTGCCAGACGGCTATCGCGGCATACAGGAATCCGTCGTTGGCCCAGGACGTTATTACGTCAACACGCTTGCCGTCACGCCGATAATAATTCCGACGACGAACCAGACGGTCGAATGGACTGCGGGCGAAGTCGTAAACACCTTCAATCCTTTTGAAGTGATCTCAAAAGACGGCTTCACGATGCAACTGGAAGTTCGCGTGGTCTTCCGTGTGAAACCCGAAGACGCGCCCTTCATGGTTGCGAAGATAGGCGGCATTGATCGCCTTATCCAGAACGTGATGCACCCCTTGATTGATTCTATCTTCCGCAATCAGGCATCGGAATCGAGCGCGATGGCCTATCTTCAAAATCGCCACGAAGAGCAGGAGCGCGCCGAAGCTCGTGTTCGCGCTCACCTGCTGAAATATCACGTTGATGTGGTGAACGTGCTCATCTGCCACATTCACCTGCCGGAAGAGTTGATGAAAACGCAGACGGAGAAAATCCTGGCCGAGCAGCGCCAGAACATGTACAACGCACAGCGCGAGGCCGAAGAGAAACGCATTCAACTTGAGAAGACTAAGGCCAATGCGGATAAGCAGCGCGACCTGATGGCTGAAACCGTAGGCGTCGAAATCGCCGGTAAGCGCGCCGAGCAGCGCAAAGCCGAAGCTGACGGCGAAGCTCACTACATACTGCAAACCGGCAAGGCCGAAGCCGAGAAAGTTCGATTGATGGGCGAGGCGCAGGGCGTCGCTTATCACGAACAGGTCAATGCTCTTGGCGCGCAGGGCGTCGCTTTAGTCGAAACCTTGAAAGTCATAGGCGAGAAGGGCGTTCGCATCACCCCGGACGTTCTGGCTACGGGCGGCACGGGCGACGGCGCGGGCAGTCTTGGCACTCTGCTTCTACTGAATCTCTTCCGCGACCGCCTTAACTTTCCGGCTGAGAACGGCTCGTCGAAGGCGAATGTGAAGTAGGGAGATGAGCTTATAAAGCTAAAGAGGCGTCTCAATATTGAGACGCCTCTTTAGCTTTATGCGACATTACAATGATGCTCTGGCTGTCTTACACAGTTTCAAGAGCAACTTGCAGTTGCTCCGGCCTTGATACCGAGAAATTCAGTTTCTCAAAACCTATAACACGCCCGTCACGATCTTTCATTAAGATTACTTCATCGCCTGTCTCTTCGCAGACATATTCATCCTGCGGATTACCGAACCAGACGGTTAAAGTGTTGCCCGTACTGTCGTAGAAAACTTTTACTTGCTCCATATTATCTCACCTTCTTTAATAGCATCCGTCGGAAATGTAGTAATCAAAAAACCTTGTCCGTTGAGCCTTTTCGCTACGGCGCAAATCCAACGCTTTGGACGTTCCAAACGATAGAAGAGATGTACAGCCGGATCGTTGCGGCTGCGCCGAATTTCATCAGGCTCCAGAAGCGTGACTTGAACATCCGCCTCGCGTCCACGCATGACCGGATGCTTGATGGTCACTATCAATTCCCAATAGCTGCGAGTGGCTCGCACGCTGAAGCCCAGTGGAGTAATTACCTCAAAGAACAGGTCGTTAGACATCTTCTTTTACGCTTCTCAAGGAATTCCCTTGCCAAATTGATTTTAGACTATTTCTTACTTTTGAGATACGACTTGAAAGAGTTCGCTCCCATATCAGCATTATGAGACGTTGCGCTTTATCGGTTATAGTAGGTCACTTGGATAAGGCGGATCGAATCGAAGAGCGCCGACCGCCGAACATCACCGCTCACACCTGTTAGAGAGTTCTACAAACTAAGAAGCCAATTACGCTAGGGGTCTTCGATGGCACTAACGAATCTAATCGGTCAGACGCTGGACGAGAAATATCTGATTGAAAGAGAACTCGGCAAGGGCGGGATGGGCGCGGTCTATCTGGCGACGCACGTGGGCACGGGGCGCGCTGTGGCCGTGAAAGTCATCGCGCCAGAGTTCATGCGTCACAATGAATTCGTTGAACGCTTCAAACGAGAGGCGCGTGCGGCGGGGCGCTTGCGCCATCCGAACGTAGTGGACGTGACCGATTTCGGATTCGCTCGCGTGGGCGCTGAGCGCGTGGCCTATCTTGTGATGGAATATCTGGACGGCTGCACGCTTGCCGAAGTTTTGGCCGAAGAAGAGAGGCTTCCGCTTAACTGGGTCGTTGACATACTGGAACAGACCTGCTCGGCTGTTGACGGCGCGCATCAGCAGGGCATCATTCACCGCGATCTCAAGCCGGACAACATATGGCTTGAGCCGAACCAGCGCGGCGGCTACACCGTCAAGGTGCTGGACTTCGGAATAGCCAAACTCGCGGAGCAGGCGGACGAGGCGACGCAGGCGAAAGCGGCTCAAGCTTCAATCAATTCTGCTCCATCAGCCAACTCGCAAACACATCAGTCAGCGTCGCTCGAACTCCCGACGCTTGCCCTTGCAGCCTCGTCAACGCCGACTGACGAAGCTGCAAACACGACCGCGCGTGTGCGCCAGACAGCAAGCACTTCATCGCACGACACGGAATTCAATGAGTCTGCGACGCTCTTGCAGCCAGCGGCGTCGAAGAACACGGAATCTTCGGAAGCAGCGACGCGGGTTCTATCGCACGCGATTGACAACGAAGAAGCTGGCACGCGCCTGCTTGAGCATCACACCACGAGCGAGCGCAACATGTCGCACACCGCTTCTACAAGCAGCCTCACGCGCGTTGGCGCAACACTGGGCACGCCCCTCTACATGTCGCCCGAACAGTGGCGAAGCGAACAGTTGGACTCACGCTCTGACATCTACAGTCTAGGCGTCATAGCCTACCAGATGTTATCGGGACGCACGCCTTTCAAGGGCGATCTGGTGACTGTGAGCCGCCAGACGCAGATGGACGCGCCGCCGCCGCTCAAAGTGAAGAATGTGCCGGAGAAATTCACGCGCGTGGTCTCGTCTGCGCTTGCGAAGAAGCCGGACGAACGCCCGCATTCAGCCGTTGCGTTCTCAAGCGCGTTGCGCGCGCACTCGGAAGGGGCTGGCATGCTGCTTCGTCGCGCGCTCACCATCTTCAGCGAACACATGCCTGTCTTCCTGCGCCTCTCGCTTCTAGTCAATCTTCCTCTTATCGTAGTCAACCTTATGCAGTTGATGTTCAACGTGCTGGTCACGCAACGGATCGTGAGCAGGACGGTAGTAACAAGCGGCGACCTCACCTTGAGCGTAAGCAAGACCACAGCCACGATTGGCGGCCTTTGTCTGAGCCTGCTTTCTATGCTGGTTGCGCTGCTGACCGCATCCATATTGATAGGCGTCACCACGCGGCTTGTCACGCAGATACTCACCGCGCCCTTGCGCCCGGTTCACTTGCGCCCCGCTTTCAACGCGCTCAGAGCACGCCTTCGTCCGTTTCTGACGACGACTCTGTTCGTAAACTTCATGGTAATGATGGGAATGATGCTGGCAGTGATTCCCGGCTTGATCGTTTTGATCAATTATTCGCTGGTCACGCCTGTGATGATGATGGAGGAGGGCGTGCGCGGTCGTGCGGCCATGCGGCGAGCCAGGATTCTCTCAAAGCGAGCAAGGCCGACCGTTATTCTAATCCTCTTTATTCAGATAGCCGTGCCCATCCTGACAGCCCTACTGTTCGCGTTCCTGATTCTAACCGTCATCAAAGCATTCGCTATTTCCGGCAGCCGCGCCAGCCTCTTCGGCAACATCTATCAGGTGCTAATTCTGCCCATGAACATAGTGTTCGGCTCTTTTAGCGCCATCATCACCGCATTGCTTTATTTGAAAACGAGGCTGGCCGGAGGCGAGACTTTGAGGGAAGCTTTAGGACAGTTCGAGACAGAAGAGATGCCACAGAGCAAGTGGCAGAAGCGCATGCGCGAACGCCTTCATGTGAGTACCAGACACACTCGCCACACCTCCGCCTCAGTGAGCGAAAAATCTACAACCAATCAATCTGCCGGTTAGATGGGTAATAGTTCAGTTCCAAATTTTTATACGGTATTTATCGAAGCGATGATTTGATATTGCCCTACTACTATTAGCCATACCTGTTACAGATTATTTTTCAGATACATCTTCGCGGCCATCTTGGCGAGCTTCCACATCTTGCCCCATTCGATGCGTCCCCGGCTATCGCGCCCCGTCAATTTATCAATCAACAGTCGGCGGAACTGCTTGCCTTCTCTGCGCAGCATGAACTCTTTGGCGAAAGGCTTCGCCGTGTCGAAGAAGCTAAAACCCGGGTCTGTGACGATGCCTATGCCCTCTAACGTCATCAGGGCGCGCATGACGTAGGTGAAGTTGGCGGGCAGGCGGAACGGGTAATCGTACATCACTTCAGCAAGATCGTAGGTCAACTCTTTGAAGTTGACTTCGCCAAGTTTCAGATTCAGGTAGTGCTGGAAAAGTCCTTCGACCACAGGGCGCACAGATTCTGGGTCAACGCCGGGCTTCAGAAAATTGAGGTTGATTAAATCCTGCCCCAACCCATGAACGTCGCGCCCCACTACGTGAAAGAACGCATCAATCATCATTGATTGCAGGCGCGGCGTGATTCTTCCGGTCATGCCGAAGTCGAAGAAGGCCAGCCGCCCGTTGTCCATCACGAGCAGGTTGCCCGGATGCGGGTCTGCGTGAAAGAAGCCGTCTTCGAGAAGCTGTTTCAAGTAGGTGCGAACCAAAAGACGATTAACTTTGACGGGAGAGATACGACGCGCTCGCAGGGCTTCAAGATCAACCACTTTCGTGCCGCGTATGAACTCCATAGTCAGCACGCGCGTCGTCGTATGCGACCAGAAAATCACAGGGACGTAGATGGCGCGCCACTCTTTGAAGTTCGCGCGAAAACGGTTCGCGTTGCGCCCCTCCTGCACATAATCCATCTCCTCGAAAACCGTCACAGCGAACTCTTTGAGCATCCCTTCCCAGTCTGCGTTCTCGTTCGCTTGCGGGAAGTAGCGATTCACCTGCCGGACTATGTTGCGCAGAATTGCCAGATCGAAGTTGATGGCCTCCCGCAAGTTCGGGCGCTGGACTTTGACGGCGACCTCCTGCCCCGTGTGCAGGCGAGCGCGATAGACCTGTCCCAATGAAGCTGCCGCAATCGGCTCGGCGTCAATCTCCGCATAAAGTTCCTGAACCGTTCGACCCAGTTCCGATTCTATTTGCGCGTAAGCCTCTGCGGTCGGAAACGGCGGCACTTGATCCTGAAGCAGCGCAAGCTCTTTCACGTAAGCTAAAGGCAGAAGGTCGCCGCGTGTGCCAAGCGCCTGACCTATCTTTATAAATGTCGGCCCGAGCTTTATCAGGTTCTCTTTCAGCCAGACAGCCTGCTTCTCATGCCGCGCCTCTTTGTCTTCACCTTCCGCGCCGCGAAAGATAAAGAAACGAATCAGGCGAATCAATTTATCAACCGCGCGACGGTCAATTTCGCGCGTCCACGCCTGAAAATATGCTACGCGCCCACGCGCCCGAGCATCTTCAAGATTCCGCCCGGCGATGCGCCGGTTGAAATTCGCGCGTATGTCATAACCGTCCAGAAAAAGGTAGAAGGAGAGCGTGCCCAGAACGCGCGTGATATTCAAAGTGCGAAGCCAGCCGCGCAAGCTGTGTGCTGAGACGTTTCCATCTTCCTGCGCACTTTCGACCTGCGCGCCCGGCAACAACACTAGCTGCTCAGCGTCTCCTTCAGTCGCGGCCATTCGCGCGGGCGTCAACTTCATGGTTAGGCTAGCGCGCCTCTGACCGTTTGCGCCATTACCATTTCCATCAGCGCCGCTATTGCTCGCGCGCAAAGCAAGTTTCCCTTGCTGTTCTGTCTCCGTCATAACTTCCATGATACTCAAAATCTGTCGCAACCCTGTGAAGAAATGGAATCAATAATCACGAATCGCTTTTAATCCATATCCCTTGCCGATACAGCTTTCGGATTTCACATAATCGCCAGCTTGTGTCGAACATTGCTGCGCTCGAAATACTCACCGGCACGCACCTGATCGCGCTCTATCTGCTTTATCAAATCATCAACGCCTGCGAACTTTCGCTCGCCGCGCAGGCGATGCAGGAAGCGCACGCGAATCACGTCGCCGTACAAATCCCCAGCCCAATTGATTACGAATGTTTCTACGGAAGGTTCCGCCGCATCCCCAAACGTAGGGCGCGTGCCGACGTTCGTCAAACTTCGTCGCCACGCGCCCTCTATTAAAGTCGCCGTAACGTAAACACCCTCGCGTGGTATGACGCGGTTCTCAGCTCTGAGGTTGGCTGTGGGAAACCCTAAGCTGTGGCCGCGCTCGGCACCGTGAATGACGCGCCCCTCCACGCCATAGGGTCGCCCAAGCATTCGCCGCGCAAGGTTCACCCGTCCCTCTGAAAGCAACTGGCGAATACGGCTTGAACTGATGCGCTGCCCTCTCAAGCGAACCTCCGGCACTTCGTCCGCGAAAAACCCCAGTCGCTCGCTGACTTTCCTCAAAAGCTCTATGTTTCCCTCGCGGTCATGGCCGAACGCGAAGCCGCGCCCCAGATAAACCTCTTTCGCTTGAAGACGCTCCTCAACAACGTCGCGCAGGAAATCTTCGGCGCTAACTTGCGCGAATGCGCGCGTAAAACGTATGACTATAGCCTGCTCAACTCCCAACAGACCGAGCGCCTCTATCTTCTGATCCAGAGTTTGAAGAAGCGGCGGCGCAGACTCAGGATGAAGCACAGCGCGCGGGTGAGGGTCGAAAGTTATCGCTGTGGGGATGGCATTCACGGCGCGCGCGCGTTCCACAACGGTTCGCACAATCAACTGGTGTCCCATGTGCAGCCCGTCGAACACGCCCAGCGTCAGCACCGTTGGCCGCGCTATCTCCGCATTGTCAGTTCCGTGAAAAAGCTTCATAGATTTTTTAGTGATAAGTGATGAGTGATAAGTGATAAGAAGGTGAATGCTGACCGGAAGAGATGCCCTTTCTATTCACGATTTACGATTTACGATTCACAGCTTTTCTCTTATCACTTATCACTCATCACTTATCACCAAATTATCGTATGCCCACTCGACGCCTGCGGGCAGCAGCGCGGAGTCACGCTCGTGCTTGATGTCGTGCGCTATGTGCGTAAAGAAAGCTCTACGCGGTTTTAATTCATTCACATACTCAAGCGCGCGTTCCATCCAGAGATGCGTGGGATGCTCTTTGAAGCGCAGGCAGTCGAGCACAAGTACATCAAGATCGCGCAGCGCAGCAATCGTGGCTGGCGGAATCTCATTCAAATCTGTTGCGTAGGCGAAATCGTTGAAACGGTATGCAATGACTGGCAGGCGACCGTGAATCACTTCGAGCGGCGTAACATGCAGATCATGACCTAGAAGGAAGGGCGCGCCCTCGACGACCGTATGCGCAAGGACTTGCGGCAGCCCGCCGCCGAAGTAAGTAGGCTCGAAGATATACTTGAAGATGCGTCGGATGTCCACCCACGCGCGCTCGTTCGCGTAAACGCCGAGCGCGCCGTGCCGGAAATTCAGCGGGCGTATGTCGTCAAGTCCAAAGATGTGATCGGCATGGCAATGCGTGATGAGTACTGCGTCCAGCCACTTTATTTTTTGACGAAGAGCCTGCTGGCGAAAATCCGCCGAAGTGTCCACCAGAACAGTCTGCCCGCCATGCTCAATCAGAACCGAAACGCGCAACCGCTTGTCGCGCGGGTCATCCGATATGCATGTCTCGCACTCGCACCCTATGGACGGCACGCCCGTAGAAGTTCCGGTTCCTAGAAAGGTCAGCTTCATAAAAGTCAGAAAATCTGGAGTCTGGAGTCAGAAGACGAAAAGCTTTTGACTTCAGACTTAAGACTCAAGACTCCAGACTTTATTTTCCGCCGATGATGTCGCGCCCTGTGAAACCGCGCTGGGGCTGCGGGGACTGCGTGAGCGAGACGTATTGCATACGCAGGTCTGAGAGCAGCCCGTCAACGATCTGCTGCTCCTGCGCGGCCAGATTTCCGCTAGTCTTCTGGCGCAGCATGCCCAGAACGTCTATCCAGTGTTTTGCCAGACCCAGATCAACATCGCGCTCGCCCGTTACGGGATGCTCCATCATGCCCAGAGAGCTTGCCGCGTTCGATGCGATTGACATTATGAAGTTGACGAAGCTTGCAGGATCGTTCGCGCCCGGAATTTCTTCCGCCTCGCGCTCGTCCTCTGCATGTGCATCTGCTGCCGCGCTCGGTTGAGCTTCGGAAGGTTGGGGTGCTGCTGCTGGCTCAGTTTGAGCTTCTGCCGCGCCCGCAGAAGTTGAAGGCTGCGCACTGCTGGCTGTAGCCGTAGCCGCTTCTGATTCGCCAGCCGGTTGTGCGGCGGGCGTAGCTTGCGCCTCCTGTTCTTCTTCCGGGACTTCGCGCGGTGTACCGTCTGGGTTGAAGGGGCGGCGATCAGTGACCTTGAATGTGGGTTGTTCTTCGCTCATCTTAACTCTTACCTGAAGACGCATGGCTTTCGAGCGTAATCAATCCGCCTGGAAGCTTGCGTCTTAATCTCTCCTTGAATTTTCTGCTTGATGTCTTGATGGTAGCATCCCGGTCGGCGCACTCGCAAGAAAGCTAAAAACAGTTTTTAGTTTTCAGCGCTCAGGTTAAGAACATGGCTTGGAGGATGTTAATTAAAGCTTTAGACTCTAATCAGGGACAGTTGAGCTACGAGACAGGAACTGAAAACTGCAAACTGGAAACTATTTTATGTCCGCTTCATTTGATGAACTGGTTGCGTTGATGGCACGCTTACGCTCGCCCGAAGGGTGCCCGTGGGATCGCGAGCAAAATTACGAGACTCTTGCGCCGATGTTAGTAGAAGAGGCTTACGAGGTTTTCGAGGCTGCGGCGGATGCGCGCGAAGGCTCTCATGAAAATCTTCTGGACGAATTAGGCGACCTTCTTTTTCAGATAGTCTTCTACGCCCAGATTGCGCGCGAGCGTAATGAATTCACGATTGACGACGTTGCGCGCGCCGTTCACCGGAAGATGGTGCGCCGCCACCCGCATGTGTTCGCAGGAGAGCAGGCAGAGAATTCTTCTCAAGTTCTGCGCAACTGGGAAGAGATTAAATCGGAAGAGAAGCGCGCGGCGGGTGAAACCGAGCGACCGCACGAATCCTTGCTTGACGAAGTTTCGTCAAAGACCCCTGCGCTCGTTGAAGCCCGCAAGCTTTCGTCAAAGGCCGCGCGAGTCGGCTTCGACTGGAAGCAAACGGAAGACATCTTCGATAAGCTGCACGAAGAGATAGAAGAGTTGCGCGTCGCAATAGGCGAGCGCGCTAAATCAAGCGAGGCTGAAGCATCTGAAGCGCACGTTACGGAAGAGATCGGAGACATAATCTTCGCTGTTACGAACATCGCCCGCCACTTAGAGGTCGAGCCTGAGTCGGCGCTGAAACTCACAAACCGCAAGTTTCGTCGCCGCTTCCGTCACATCGAGCAAAAATTGCGTGAGCGCGGGCGCACAATGGAAGACGCCACGCTCGACGAGATGGAAGCGCTGTGGCAAGAAGCGAAAAAGGGAGTGATAAGTGATGAGTGATAAGTGACAAGAGAAAAGCAAGCTGCTATCTTATTTTCCGCAACTCGCCAAGGTCCGAGTCGGGTCGCAGGCATTAACTCCTCTGCTGTTTCTTATCACCAATCACTTATAACTTAATCCTTTCGCTATCAATCGTTGAACTGAATCGAGCGAAGGATGTTGCCGAATGCGCCCTGGTAGTAGCTGTACTCATTCGCAGGCGCGACGGCGATCAAGTAGAAAAGTTGGCCTGTGCGCAGTTGCGTAGTGACGACGGTGATTATCTCTGCGCGCCCCGTCGCTTCGTTTACATTATCGAGACTGATTGTGATGCCTGCGCGATTTCCTATTCGAGTCTGCTGGTAGCCGCTGCGCTGCCGCAAGTTGCGATTGCCCTGGGCAAGACCGTTCAAAAACTCGCCGGTCGCTGATTGCAGGTCGCGGTTCTGCGTCTGAGAGATTCCTATGTCCACGCCATGCGTGAAGACCGGCTGACCGTTTGCGGAGCCATAAGCGCCTTCGGGCGCGAACCACACGTCGCTGTTTCCACCTATCTCGCGCCAGTTATCGGGTACGCTGATGCGTACTATGTTGCCTTCCGTGTAAGCGCGGTAGCGGTTCGATGGCGCTTGAACACTGCGGCTGACCTGACCTTCAGGATAATTACTACCGCCTTGAGTCGGATAGCGCTGGCCGCTCTGCGCTATCTCTGCCATTGACGGCGCGCGACCCATGCCGCGCAGGCGAGCCTGCACGCGCTCGAAGTCGCGCGTGTCTCGCACGGGGTTTTCGACGCGAAGAGACTGCGCCTCCTGATTGATGCGAGCGTAGCGATTGGCCGGACTAGGGTGGTCGCTTAAGAAGGTAGGCGCTCCACCGCTTCCGCCCTGCTGCTCTATAAGCTGGAACATGCGCGCCAAATCTCTGGGGTCGTAGCCCGCGCGCGCCATTATCTGTGCGCCGAGCACGTCCGCTTCAGTCTCATACTCGCGGCTGAATTTTAGAAAATAAGCGCCCACGCCAGCCTGCGCGAGTTGACCTACAGCGGGGCCGCCCAGTATTGCGCCGCCGATTCCAAGAACGCCCGCCAGAATTGAATACTTCTGCGCTTTGGTCGCCTGCGCTGTTCCATGACGAAGCGCGACGTGGCTCAGTTCGTGCGCCATCACGCCGGCGAGTTCGCCTTCTCGTTCGGCCACTTCAATTGTGCCGCGATTAACGTACATTGGCCCACCGGGCAGCGCGAATGCGTTGATGTCTCGCGCGTTCACGACCCGGAAGTAGTAATTAAATTCAGGATGCTGAAACTCCGGCGGAATCGCTGCCACAAGACGACGACCGACCGATTCGAGATAGTTCGTAGCGTCCGAGTCGCGCAGTACAGGCAACTGCTGCTCGGCTTCGGCTGCTGCCTGGCGACCGAGTTGAACATCATCACTGGGCTTATATTTGTTGCTGTGATAACTGATTCTCGTCTGCGCCGGAGTGGCGAGCGGTGTTGCGAAGATAGCGAGCGCCATGAGCCACGCAGCCAACCTTTGCGCACGACGACGATTGTTGTAACCCATCTTTCCCTCCTTCGGAAGCGAAGCGCTCTGATTCTAGTTTCGCGCTTTGTCCGTTCTATCAAAATAGAGGGGCGACGGCTCATCTCCTAAAAATTCGGAGGAACCGTCGCCCTTCTAAAAAGCTCTTGAGTTCTCCCCCGAAATTTTCCCCGCAAATGCACGCGCAGGGGGAGAGAGCGCATCAATCTCTGCCGCTTCAAGCATGCGCTGGAATTTCAGCTACAGCCTTTCACCCGGCTCTTTTTTGATGAACTCAAGCAAGACCGGGTTGGCCTTTGTAAATCGGCTGCTTCACCTCACGCTCGCCCGCGTGTTCTGTAGTTTTCTCATTTTATATCACGATTTTGCTCAGCTTTGTTAACTTCATTGTCAAGCTTTACCGTTGCAAGCCTATGGCGCGAACTTCTATCGCCTTGAATTATTTCGCTTTCACCGCTAAATCAATGCAGGCCAAGCCGCTCCTTCAAGTTTCGGACGTGATCGCGCGACACCGTTAGCTCCGTTTGATTCTTATCTTTCATGCGAACCAGCATTCGTCCCCCGAACCACCTGTACAACTCGGCGATGAAGCTAAGATTAGCCAGCGTCGCTCTATGTATGCGTATGAACCCTCTTGGCCCAAGCGAAGATAAGCATCAACGCTGTTCGTTTCCCTGCTCTCTCTCTCTGCTTTTGCGATAATCGTTCGCAGTTCCTCAACCGAAGCATGGTCTCTTGCTCTACGCGCGGCGACGACTTCAGCGTTCTCGTTCGACGCCTGTGCCGAGGCCGCTGCGTTCCAGAACATAAACGCCTGGCAGATAATTACTAAGGAAATAATTTTCCTCATTTCTCAGACCTCTCTTAACTTTCAGTTTCACGCTTCGAGCGTTAATCACTCTAATTCGTACCGCAGCCTACAAGACGCGCGAATGATCCGCATATGTGAAACTGATAAAGAGCTTGAAAGAATGGATGAAGGGCGGATAAACGAAGATGAATGGCGCGCTGTACATCGGGTCGCGTTAGCGATTCAAAAGGAGCGCGCGAGTCCACAGAAGCGCTCTTATAAATGCCTTACTTCTTAAAATTGATGGAGAAATGAGACGGTGGAAAATTGAGATAGAGAAACAGAGTAGAAGAAATGTTTGGGGCGGGCAGTCGTGATATGTTTGTTGACCTACTCTTTTGAAAGCGGAGTGCCGCATCTCTTGCAAGAAGACGCCGATACCCAGTTAACCAGCCCACACTTCGGACACTTATTCGGGTTCTCTTGCGCTTTGGGAGAGGCTTCGGGCATAGTCTTCGGCTCATTCGGCTCAGGAGTTTTCTTCATATTTCGCACCCAGCTAATCGTTCCCATGATGAGACCGACGATTCCGGTTATCCGAAATAATCCGACGACCAGATTGAGTTCCCTGGAGTCTCCGGGAGTTATAAAGTAGCTAAGAACAAAAAGCCCGAAAGCTATAAGGCCAATCACTGTTCCTCCCGGTCTTATCTTATCCAACCGCCAGAACCCTATGACTGCTCCCACGAAAAAGAGGATTGCTAAGAGGATGTAAACTGCTCCTGTCATATCCATAGATTTTCTACAGGTTTAATTCGAGTGTGCGCCGGGATGGACTTAGAACGCCTAGCGCGAGCGTCCGATCTGTTTTTCGCCCAGGTCTTGGGGCGTCTCTTCTTGAGTCCCTGCTCCTACTTCTTCGGCTCTATGTGCTCGTTGAACCATTTGGTGAGTTCTGCGATTGGGCCGATGCGCAGGTTGTCGCCTTTCCAGACTTTGATGAGGCAGATGATGGTGAAGACTATGGTCGCTATGCTGAACAGCAAGGATGCGAGTCCGAGCATGCCTGATGCAAATCCGCCTAGCGTGTTGTCTGCGAGCATGCGCGCTATGCGCAGGACGAAGCCTGCGACCAGTATAACGAGGTGTAGCGAAAGACCCTGCGCCGCATGATGACGCACGCGCACTTCGCTTCTGGGAGCAAGGAAAAGCTCTACAGCTCCCAATATTGCGCCGATGTAGAACGGAATGTAGGGCAGAACCAACGCAAGGTTTTCCGGCATGCCTATGCCGGGAATGGTTCGAGACGTAGGCGGCGAGTTGAAGGTTTGCGCAGCCGCGCTCGCCGATTGATAGGTTGCGGGGGGCGGCGCGTACTTCGGCGGAATAAAAACGGACGGGTAAGATTCCGGCAGAAACGGCGCATCCATGCGTCGCGTGGGCGCATCCGCGCCCGGCTCGCTTCGAGCCTGCTCGTTTGCTGTGCGCGCCACTTCGCTCGTCGCGCCGCCTCTTATCTCTTCGGTCGAAGTGGAAGACGAGCGCGTAGCGCCCCACGCATCATCTGCGCGCCCGGCTACGTCCGGGTCTAGCGGATTGGTATCGTATTTGTTCTTCTTTTCCATCGCAGGCACTCTTCTTATACGCACAAGCCCGCGTTCAGGTTCACAAGCCTTAAATGCTTGCTATCTCGTACCGTGCGCGCTCCCAACGCCCCTCTTTTTCGGAAAGCCGGAAGGCGCGCACTACAGCTTCGCCCTCAAGTCCAATAATAAAGTATGTTGCCGACGGATAGTAAGCGAGGCGCACGTCTGTTTCCGAAGGGGCGGGGTCTGCCGAGCGAGGGTGCGAATGATAGATTCCAAGAAGCTGCTCGCCGCGCTCGCGCATCAATCGCTGCGCTGCGAACAGGTCTTCAGGCGCGGCTTCGTAAGCGATGAGCGAATCGCGCGCGACATTTTTCAGACGATAGATAGATGAGGCGCGCCCTTCGCTCTTGCCCGCTACCAGCCCGCAGCACTCAGACGGACTCACTTCGCGCGCGTGCGCGTACATCTCTTCGACGTGCGAGCGAAGAAGTTTGATTGTGTTGAAATCAACGCACGCCATAAACTTTAGAGAAGGACTTTTGCCTTGCGGCTACAAGCCGCTACAAGAAGCAATTCTGCTCCTGAGCAAATATCGGTTACTCGCTCACTCGCTCTTCACAATCTTAATCTTCAACTCTTCCAACTGCTTCGACTCAACTTCGCCCGGCGCGTCTATCATCAAATCTGTCGCCGATGCAGTTTTAGGGAAAGCCATCACGTCACGTATGTTGTCCGTACCCGTAAGAGCCATCATCGTGCGCTCTATGCCAGAGGCGATTCCGCCGTGCGGCGGAGTGCCGTATTCCAGTGCGTCAAGGAAGAAGCCGAATCGCTCGCGCGCCATATCGGGCGTGATGCCCAGCGCTTTGAAGACCAAATCCTGCACGTCGCGCCTGTGGATTCTGATCGAGCCGCCCGCGACTTCGATTCCGTTGACAACCGTGTCGTAAGCTTTAGCGCGAATCTTTCCTAAAGCTTCCATCTCGCCTTCTTCGACGGCGCGGCGTAAATGCGGCAGGTCTTCATCCAGAGGCGAGGTGAACGGGTGATGCATGGCGTAATATCGCCCATCCTCCTCGTGATACTCGAACATGGGAAACTCCGTCACCCACAGCGGCGCGAAGACGTTTTCGGGAATCAGTTTCTCGCGCCGCGCAACTTCAACGCGCAATGCGCCGAGGCTCGAGGCGACCGTTTTGGATTTGCCCGCGACGATGAGCACGGCATCGCCACGATCAGCGCCCGCAGTCTCCGCTATGGTCACTACCTGTTCATGCCCCAGAGCTTTCAGAAGCGACGAAGAGATTTCACCGCCAATCTTTATCCACGCCAGCGCGCCCGCGCCGTAGCGTTTGACCAACTCTTGCAGATCATCCAGAGCTTTTCTGGAAAGTTCCGCGCCGCCGTTGACGACGATAGCTTTGACTTCCCCGCCCGCTTCCAGAGCCGCAGCGAAAGGCGCGAAAGTCGTTTCTTCGAGCGCAGGGCTTATATCCTGCAACTCCATCTCGAAACGCACGTCGGGCTTGTCCGACCCGAAACGGCGCAGGGCTTCTTCATAACTCAGGCGCGGGAAAGGCACGGGCAGGTCGCCACCCACCAGACGAAAGACGCGCTGGAAAAGTCCTTCCATCAGAGTGTAGACCTGCGCCGTCGTGGCGAAGCTCATCTCAACATCGAGTTGGGAAAACTCCGGCTGGCGGTCTGCGCGCAAATCCTCGTCACGAAAACAGCGCGCTATCTGAAAATATTTGTCCAGCCCCGCTATCATGCAGATCTGTTTGAAGAGTTGCGGCGATTGCGGCAGCGCGAAAAATTTTCCGGGCTGTATGCGCGACGGCACGATGTAGTCGCGCGCGCCTTCGGGCGTTGATTTAATCAGGATGGGAGTTTCTATCTCGGTAAAACCATGCTCGTCCATATAGCGCCGCTCTACTTGCAGCACCTGATGGCGCAGGCGCAAGTTGGATTGAAGCTGCGGGCGGCGCAGATCGAGATAGCGATATTTTAAGCGCAGGTCTTCGCTTGCGAGCGCATCCGACGTAGCCGTTTCAAGCTGAAAGGGAAGCGTGCGCGCGTCGTTGAAGATGTAGAGTTTCTGCGCGCTCACCTCCACATCGCCCGTAGCTATCTTCGGATTCTTCTGCCCTTCGGCTCGCAGAACAACTTCGCCCAGCACGCCTATGACATACTCGCCGCGAACCTGCTTGGCTTTCGCGTGAGCTTCCCCTGCCAGTTCTTCATTGACTACGATCTGCGTGATTCCGTTGCGGTCGCGCAGGTCAATGAAGGTGAGCGGGCCAAAATCGCGCCGCCTGGCAACCCAGCCCATTATCATGACCAGTTTGCCTGCGTCTTCTGCGCGAAGCTCTCCGCACGAATGCGTGCGCTGCATTTTTCCTAAATCATCGAGCATCTTTATTTCAAGTGATAAGTGATGAGTGATAAGTGATCAGTAAGAGATTTGCTTTTCTCTTATCACTTATCACTCATCACTCATCACTTATCAATTTTTCTCCGTCTCAGTTTTTCGTGCGAAATCGTAAGCCTGTTCAAGTCTGCCGCGCTCTCCTGAAGCTTCAGTCTTCTCTTCTGCCAGATAAGCATTGAACTCGGCAGACCTGTTGCGCGGGATGCTCAAGCTCTTCCACTCAGCCGACCTGAAATGCTTTGCCAGAAAAACAATCTGGCCTATGTGATAGGCGTAGTGCATTAGCTGGCGATTGATGGCATTTACAACCGTGTGCTCTTCACCGCGAATGAAAACTATCCTGGTTAAATCTTCCGCCGTGAGCGGCTCAATCGCATCTAACACGCACTGCCAGCCGCGCTCCCAGTAGTCCATAAGCTCATTGCGCCCGGTCTCAGGTGTCGTCACGAACTCCATGTCGCGGTTGCGGTTCGGCTTCTCGCCGTCTGTGGTCAGAAAATCCGTCCAGCGCGAGAACATGTTTCCAGCCATGTGCTTCAAGATGACTGCGATGCTGTTGGCCTCTTCGTCAAGCGTTGCGAAGAACTCTTCGTCACTAACTTGCTCCAGAGCTTTCTCTGCAAGCTTCTTGTGGCTGCGCAAGCCTGCAACCGCGTCCCGTAGATAATCTCTTGCTATCTCATCCGCCATCTTCTTAAGCCTCACTCAGTTTTTCGCGCACGGTCGCGCCCACATGCTCGCGCGGCATTATCATCTGTTCGCCCGTTCGCATATCCTTCAACGCAACATCGCCGCGCTCACGCTCTTCATCTCCCAATACTGCCACGAACGGAATGCCTCGCGCCGATGCATACTTGAACTGCTTCCCTATCTTGTCGGCGTCCGTGTAAAGGTCAACCTTCAACCCTTCACCGCGCAACTCGCTCGCAAGCTTCACAGACTCTGCGACTGTCGCCTCGTTCCAGATTGTGACCATAATTTCTGCCGGAGCTTCCGTCAGATTTTTCGGAAACATCTCGCGCTCGGTCATCACCACGATGATGCGCTCAAGCCCCAGAGAGAAACCGCACGCGGGAACGTCTTGCCCCGAAAACATTCCGACCAGATTGTCATAGCGACCGCCGCCACCCAGACTGCCCGCAAGATCAGGCACGTTAATCTCCATTATCGCGCCCGTATAGTAAGAAAGCCCGCGAGCGAGGTGAGGATTCAGTTTGATTCTATTCTTCGCAGCGTTACTAGAGGTTATCTCTAAAATACGAGCTATCTCTTCAGTACCCCTTTCTAAACTTGCCTCTCCTATGTTCTTATTTAACCCTTTATTTAACACTTCTCCTTGTAAGAATCCGAGGACACGGCTATTCCATATATCAGAGGTCATACTCGCTCCAAACATTTCTAAGGCTGCCTCATCCCAATTCGATATATAAATGAGATACTCGCTTGCTTGTTCGTTAATGCCTCTTGCAGTTAGTTCCGCTTTAACTCCCTCATTTCCAATTTTGTCTAGTTTATCAAGAGCTATGAGGGCATCAGTATGCTTTTCAAGAGGTACATTCGCAGCATTTAGTATTCCCGTAAGTACCTTGCGGTGATTCAAAAAAATTGTGAAATCATTGAACCCCAGTCCCTCAAGCGCCTCGCTCGCAGCCGCGCACAATTCCGCTTCGACAACCATAGAGCGCGAGCCGAGTATGTCAACGTCGCATTGATAGAATTCCCTGAATCTGCCGCGCGCCGGGCGGTCTGCGCGCCACACGGGTTGAATCTGGTAGCGCTTGAAAAATTTCGGAAGCTTATCTCTGTATTCCGCTACGACGCGCGCAAGCGGCACGGTCAAGTCATAGCGTAGAGCTAGATCAGCCTCGCCAGTTCTTTCATGTTCGCCGCGTTTCAATATCTTGAAGATGAGCCGGTTGCCCTCTTCGCCATACTTGCCCATAAGGGTTTCTATGTTCTCGACCGCAGGCGTCTCCAAAGGCTCGAACCCGTATCGCTCGTACACCTCCTTGATGACGCTTATGACGTACTCGCGCCGCCTCACGTCTGAAGGTAGAAAGTCGCGCATTCCGCGCGCCGGTTGTGTTTTTGCAGCAGCCATCTATGCCTGAATTGAATTGAAGATAAACATTGAGTAATGAGAGTTATCACAACCATATTGCCCGCGTCAAAAAAGAGGCGCGTTTTGAACATACGCCGCTTCGGGCTAAGATTAAGTGAAGCGTGTGCATAAATCGTCGGGGGTCGCAGAAACAGCTAAGTTTCTGCGATTGTTGGGACTATGTGCCAACATACCCAACTCCCCGACGGCCTGTTGTCTTTGATCCAGCAGGCACGGGAACAC